>Ga0272441_10000553_pt1 | contig 85606 bp, 74 predicted proteins | sample SSMProp6N_FD_193582 | JGI IMG/M metagenome (GOLD analysis project Ga0272441, IMG submission 193582) | Marine sediment archaeal communities from Little Sippewissett salt marsh, Falmouth, MA, United States - SSM-Prop-6N | ecosystem: Environmental > Aquatic > Marine > Wetlands > Sediment ...
TCAGGCGATATCCCTCTTTTTCTATATCGATGCCGACACGCGCCGCGACGGTATCCGCCTGAAGACCTGCACAGTTGACAATTACTTTTGTCCGAAAGCGGTACTCGCCACCATTGATTTCCACCTCATATGACGTCCCGGTGTATTCAATCGCCGTCACGGCGGAGTTAAAAACCACCATCGCTCCATTTGACGTCGCCGTTATGTAGAAGGATCGTATCAGGATATGGGCGTCGACAATACCGGTAGAAGGAGAGAAAAGCCCCTCTTTTGCTCTTACCTCAGGCTCAAGCGCCTGTATCTGCCGTTTTGAAAGCACGACGAGGTCATCAACACCGTTGCTGACCGCCCTGTCTTTCAACACCGCTAATTCCCCGACTTCGTCATCATTGACGGCAACGATCAGTTTTCCCACTTTTTCATAGGGTATCTTCTTTGTTTCACAGCGTTCGTAGAGAAGACGATTTCCCTCCCGACAGAATGTTGCCTTCATGAAACCCGGGGGATAGTAGATTCCCGCATGTATCACACCGCTGTGCCTGCTGCTCGTCTCCTGCCCGAAGGAGTGATGCTGCTCCGCCACAACGACATCATCGAACTGTGCTGACAGCTCCTCAGCCACAGCGAGACCAACGACACCGGCGCCGATTACTGCTATATTAACCTCAGTATTTCCCATATGCTCACCACCGAAACTGTTTCCTCGTCAGCGGCTCTATACCATTTTTCACACGCAATAGAAACCGTCTTCAGTCTCTCTCTTTTTGTGGCGTTTTAAAATTCTCACACCCGGCAAAGAGAGTTTTTCTATAAGAGGCAATAGTATCTTTTTCCCTACTTCCCCACAGGACAGGCAAGTTCACAGGCCCTGCAGTATTTGATGCACTCACCCGTCACCCCCTTTCGACGGAATTTTTCAACGATTGTTTTGTTCGATTCATCCTTCTTCATCTGGCGCTCACACGCCTTCGCCCCATATACTCCTCGCTCAAAGGCCCTCGTAGGACATGCGCGCATGCACGGCATGTCGCAACCGGTGCAGGGATCAAAGCTCTTCGGTCCCGTCGGCACAAGATCTCGATCGAGCAACATGGCACGAAACCGCACCCGCGGGCCGTACTCCGGCGTAATCAGCAGGTTGTTTTTCCCGATAACGCCTAGTCCCGCCAGTACGGCCGCATCTTTGAGAAAGATGCCCCCTTTTTCAACGTGATACGGCAACGGCGTCACATCAATCGCGAATTCATCCGAGAAAACCTTCGTTACCTCATGTGCGATTCGTATGAGAGCGAGGTTCCCTGGTGTGCCGCCCTTGCCGATCCACCAGTCACGTTCGAGATCGGCTTCGGCATGGACCAGCGCCAGTACCAGCACCGCCCGGGCATTGTCCGGCCACTCGATGGTGCCGCGTATCATGTGGGATGGCGTCTTTGAAAGGAATAGAACGCTTGCGATACCGGCCATAGATGCACCGAGAGAAAGTGCCCGTTCAACAATCGTAGTTGAAGTTCGCCGATCAGCGTTGCCCACCACGTTTCTCTTCTCCGACGCGAAGATTTTCGCATAGAGAATTCCTACTCCTGGCAACAACAATATACGCTGTTTCGACATGTGACAAGTCTTTTTTGTTTATGAAATAAAACAATTGGAGCCGGTGTTGGCACGTACATCAAAATGGAAGGCTTTGGGACAGGTCGCCGCACACGAACGGTTAACGCGCGTATATGTCATCGCGCGCGACGACCTTCATTCTTTACAAATAGTTTATCGTGAGATACTTGAAATTAACTTCCACGTATTACCCTGTTGCTTCCACACGTTGGTAACCTTTCCTGAACAGATACTGTCGGGAATACCCCCGCATTCATAGGTATAATCGACTACGGCGATATCTCCGTGTATCTCCACCGCAACCGGCGTCAGGATGTAGTAATCCAGCGCTTGCATGGACAAATTCTGGTCTTCTTGTGCCCGAACCATCGGCCGATCCGGACAGGTTGAATAGCCGACGAACCCCGTATGGAAGAACGTATTAAATGCCTCTTTGTTACACTGTTTCAAACACTCCCACTGGGCCCGTTCCAGTTGCATGACAGCCTGCTGCGCCTTCGTGAACTCCTGACCGGACGCATGACCACCCATCAGTACCCCGAAACAGACAATCAGGAGGATTGTCCCCGTGGTAGCGAGATGTTTTTTTACTTTCCCGTTCATGACCTTGCCTCCTTTTCGGACGGTCTTAGTGAGCAACGGCATCCCCCGGGGAGGCGATGTGTTCTCCCCGGAGGTCTCGTATGGGAATTTTGAGACATGCAACTTTCATCATTTTCTCACCTGGCATCGGCAAAATATCTGCCGTTTTCATTTTTGTGAGCAAAGAACGTACCAGGAACATTGAACGGCGGGACAAAGAATAAAAAACATAACTGGCAAGTATCATTATCCTATTCAGCATCTTTCTCATGATACTTCCCCTCCCTGCAAAAAGACAACGTCCGAACGTCAACATAATAGACATATCATGCAATGTGGCGTATACTTTGTTGACGGTTTTTCTTCCATCATCTCTCCCACTGTGGGGAACTGCGGAGCGAATGAATGGAGAACGATAGCGTCAACAATATATTCACGCCGGCCGTGCTGTCATTCTTTCACGAGGTGTCAACATCTGTGCACGCGATCCGCAATCTGGACGAGATGCTCCACTGTATCCTCGGAAAGGTACGGTCTGTTCTAAACATTGAAGGAGCCTCACTGGCGATACATGATCCCGAGCGAAACGAGTTTTATTTCATTCGGACGGTTGAAGTAGATAAAAACAGTAATTACAAAAGGATGCACAAGACGCGCTTTCCCGATCACCTCGGGGTAGCAGGCCGGGTATTACACGAGGGATATCCGATTATCATCCCCGATGCCTCGAAAGATGGGCGCATCTACCGGAGATTCGACAGCGATGATCGTTTTGTCGTGCGCTCGATGATTTGTGTACCCCTGAAGACGCGGAAAGGAATCATCGGGGTATTTTACGCCCTTAATAAAAGGAAAGGATCCTTTACGCCGAATAACGCGAAAATATTGGAAATTCTTTCAGGCACTCTTGCCGTGGCACTTGAAAATGCCCTTCTCTACGGTGAATTGGAGACACATATCGACTTCCTGCAACGGGAAAATCTTCGGCTCAAATCGGAAATCGGTGCCCGCTATGATTTCAGCGAGCTTATCGGATCGAGTCGCGCCATGGGAGAAGTGTTTTCCCTCATGGAAAAAGTGATCGATGTGCCGACGACTGTTCTGATTCGAGGTGATACCGGCACGGGCAAGGAACTTGTTGCACGGGCGATCCAATACAACGGGCCCCGGAAGGAAAGGCCCTTTGTGGCGGAAAGCTGCAGCGCTTTGTCCGAACACCTTCTGGAGAGTGAATTGTTTGGTCATGTCAAGGGCGCCTTTACGGGTGCCATTGCCGACAAGAAGGGCATCTTTGAAAGGGCCGACGGTGGCACGGTCTTCCTCGATGAAATCGGAGAGATGTCCCCGGCCATGCAGGTCAAACTTCTCAGGGTGCTTCAGGAAGGACAGTTTCGCCCCGTCGGGGGCAGTGCGTATCGTTCAACGGATGTGCGGCTTATTGCGGCAACCCACCGAAATCTTGACGACGAAGTCAAAGGGGAAACTTTCCGAAGGGATCTCTTCTATCGCATCAATGTATTTCAGATCGTCCTCCCGCCGCTAAAGGAGAGAAGGGAAGATATCCCGCTGCTGGCCATGCACTTCCTCAGGAAATGCGCCGCGAAATTCGATGAACCCCCTCCGGCATTGACACCCGAGGCGTTAGATCTCCTGTCGCACTTCGACTGGCCGGGAAATGTGCGTGAACTGGAAAACGAGATTGAAAGGGCACTGACCCTGGCCGGTAGGGAAGGCGTGATCGGCGCAGAACTTTTGTCGGTAAAAATACGGACCCACAGGGATGAAAGCACGGAAATCAGGGCCGCCCCGGGAACCTTGCATGATGTCGTCCGCGATGTTGAAAAGGGAATGATCGTGGAGGCCCTGAAAAAAACGAACGGTAACCGCCCGCAGGCCGCCCGTTTGCTGGGACTGACACGGCAGGGATTGATCAACAAAATTCTCCGCTATAATATCACCGTGTAAAACATGCTGCCCGCGGCGAATATCATGGGGATGCAACATCCCCGATAACCGTTCCTTTTCCGGCCCTCTTATCCGAGCCCCGCTTTGCGCAACGCGTCGATCACCCGCCGTAGATCGGACCGCTTTTTATACGGGAGCGTGCGAGAAAAATAGTCCAGGGAAAATCCGGTATTGAGGTTGAGAATTTCTCGAGCGGCTGCGCGCGCTTCATCATGGCGGCCGAGAAGACTGTAACTACTGGCAAGACATGTGTACGAATAGACATTATCCGCACCATAGTGGATTGCTTTACGAGCCATTGTGATCGCTTCCTCGTAGCAGCCCGCATCGCGGTATGCGACACCGAGTCTAAGATAGTAAAGCTGTTGTGGGAAGGGGTTGAGACGCATGGCTTTTTCAAACATTTCGATGGCCTCTCTGTGCCCGCCCGCATAGTTGAGTGCGACCCCACTGAACAGCAGGGCGTCGGCAGAGTTGGGATTTAGGGATACGGCCGTTTCTGCCTCGATAAGTGCCCCATCGTGATCCCGTTGCAACGTAAGGATATGACTTAACAATCCATGGGCATCGCTGAGGTCTCTATCCAGCACCAGTGCCTTTCGCACCAAAGCCTCTGCCGTCCGAAGGGAGTGTTGCGGATTGGGCATCTCACCGAGCCAGAGATCAACCACATGTGTCGCTGCGAGAAGCCAGTATGTCATGGAATAGTTCGGATCCAAGGTAATGGCTTCACGCGCCAACTGTCTTACTATGGCATTTCCCTCTTTATCCAACTGCAGGACATGCCTCCTGCCGAGAGAGACCTTTAGATAGGCACCGAGGTTCTTCGTTCCTCTCCCGTGGATACGCGCCTGTTCCCCCTCAGTCAGCTTGACCTGCAGGGCCGTGAGGATCTTGAGGACGATACCATCCTGCAGGGCAAAGAGCTCGGTCATTTCACGGTCATAGTGTTCCGCCCAGATCTGATTGCCCTGCGTTGCGTCGACGAGACGGGCACTGATACGGAGTCTGTTGCCCGACCGCTGGATACCACCCTTCAATAGATAGCGCACTCCCAGTTCACGTCCAATCTGTTGCGCAGTCACCGCTTTCCCCTTATAGGTAAACGCCGAGTCACTCGCGATCACAAAAAGCTGGGGGAGTTTCGAAAGAGACGTCGTGACGCCCGCAGTGATGCCGTCGCAGATAAACTCACATTTTTTATCGTCACACATATTGGTAAAGGGAAGGACGGCGATCGAAAGTGTGTCATGCCTCTCAGGTCCTGGTAGAGGCGATGAAAGAACCGGTACTGGTCGCGGATTTGTCGCACGGAGCACCGCCGCCGCCGCAATAACAATAACGAGTACTGTGAGAACGGCACACACCTGCCGCCAGGTCTCTGAGAGAGATGTGCGCGGTCGTGCTCCCGGAGACTCATCGGTATCCGTCACGACTACGTACACCCGAACGGGCTCATTGATATTTTTGACCGAGATCTTTCCCAGGTAGCGGTATCCAAAGGGGAGGCGATGTTTGACCTGATCGTAGGCGGTGCCGGAAAGACACACCTCGCCGCCATTGGCGAGGCTCTGCATCCTGTCGGCGATATTGAGTCCCTCACCGTAGAGTTTGTCCTCGTCTTCGACAACATCCCCAAGATTGATACCGATCCGAAAGGTCATCCTGCGGTGCGACGGTAGGTTGGCATTTTCGATGCGGAGTTCCTGCTGAATTTCCACGGCAGCCTGTACGGCCTCGACAACACTGGGAAATTCAGCGAGTACATAATCGCCCGGTGTGTCCACCACTCGACCGCCGTGATTCGTTATCGAGGCATCCAATCTCTTGCGGTACAATTGCAGGGTGGTAATGGTGGCAGTCTCGTCATCGGCCATAAGGCGGGCATATCCCTTCACATCGGCACAGAGAATTGCCGTCAGCTTCCGCTTGAATCCCTTCGAATCCATCCGCTGTCTCCTGCCCGGGTAGACTCGACACTTTCGTGCACTTATATTTCATGTGCTGTATGAGATGTCGAATCCGCAGAAAGGAGGTATCGTTGAATATCTCACGTCGGAATAGCTATAAGTGAAGTGTGGCAGTGGTGTTACGCCGGTGAATGGCCACGATGCATCCATGTGTGGCGATACGAGTCGCGCTCCCGCTGTACTGCTCGCATATTAAATTTATCATAATGAAACACATCGCCCCCGTCAAGGAAGAACCGTACGAAAAAACATCGAAAATCATTTTTTTACTCTGCTTTTTACTCTGCATCAGCATCTCTTTTTCGGAACCATCGCATGGCCGTTCTCACGCGCAGTCAAGCACCTGAAGCACCCCGTCGATACGGCCGAGTGCGGCGACGACATCGCAAGCCTCTCCCGGACTGATGCGCGATACGTCTATCTCCGAGACCAGTCGCTCCACGCTGTCGAATGCACACCTTATGTCGAGATCGTCATCCATGTGAGCCGTAAAGGCATTCAGCAGTTGCTCCCCTCGTGGCGTACCTGCACTTCCCGTGGCAGACTGCGCCATCACGTGAATTGCCGACATTTTTCCCGTAAAGGACCTCAGTTTCTCCGCGGTCTTTCGCATAGCCGTATCGGTGAAGTTGATCCTTCGGCGGTAATGCCCGTAGATCAGAAAGAATCGTATCTCGGCAGGGTTGAATCCCATATTCTGTAACGTGTCGGTGTAATGCATATTTCCCCGACTCTTTGACATCTTGCGACCGTCGATAAAGAGATGGTGACAGTGCAGCCAGTAGCGCGCCATGGGATACGGCCGTATCGATTCGAGGATAGCAATGGAATAGTCGTGATGGCGGATGAGATTGTCAATCCCGCCACAGTAAATGGAAAGGGTCTCATCAATGTGTTTCCTGATGATGCTGGCATCCTGGATATTCCATGCGGGCCTGCCAGAGCCGATCTTCGTTCTCCAACAGGCGTCTTCCGGTGCGGCACACCCGTCCCAGATGATAAAATCACCCCGATTCCAGCGCATCCCCGGATAGGTATCCTTATGAAAGCGCCGCTTCTTTGCCGGCCACCGGGACATATCGAGGCCGAAGAGCTTGCCTAAGTCCGGAAACTTCAGGGGATCAAAATAGACATTGCCTCCATACCAGTAAGCGATGCCTCTATCGAGCAGCGTTTCGATAATCTCTACCGCCCCATCGATCGCCTCGGAGGCCCGGGCCATGTAGTCGGGCACCTTTATCCGCAGAAGGTGCATTTCGTCGATAAACTCTTCGATGTTATGGTCGGTCATTTCTTTGACAGTCATACCTCGTGCCCGCGCCTCATCAAGCGCCTTGTCCTCCACATCGGTGAAATTCATTCCCCTGCGTACCGTATACCCCAGATACTCGAGATACCTTACCAGGACATCTTCAAAGAGATATGTCCTGAAATTCCCAATATGGGCCCGTTGATACACCGACGGACCGCAGGTAAACACATTGACGACAGTATCGTTGACGGGACGAAACGTCTCTATTTTTCTTCCATCGGTATTGAACAGCGTTAACATTTATTCCTCCTTTGCAGGTCATGAAACTGCCCCCCTCCCGCACGAATTTTCATGCTTTACGATCCTATCTTTTGATTCTTCCCACCTCTACTACGGAAATGTTGCACTATCAGCACCCTTTGCGTAATCATCGAGATGACCATGGCAATCCACACGCCAACGGCGGAGAAAAAGGGAAAGTCTTAAGCTGATAAAACCGACCGCTACCGGGACCGTGGAACCGATCAGTCCCGCAAGATAGACATCCTTGAGACCGATAAAAAAATGCATCCCTATAATGGAGCATCGGCCATACCATCTGCCAGATGTTCATACAGAGAGTTCCCGCGATGAGAGTCTGCGCCTGTTGGACTCCTTCCCTGCTGTCTCCGGTACCGACAAAGCACATTTTCAACGAAATTATTAAACGATGTTACAGGAAGTGCCACAACAAGAGTCGACACTATAGTGTAATACTAGCATAAACTGTTCGGCCTGTTAACCGGTTCTGTCCGCCTCGTATATGGATCGATGCACATTACTTTTTCCCGACATTCCCTGTGAAGACGCGTGGCACTATGAGTACCGACGAGGAAAACCGAACGAAATCGTCATGAGGCCGGCACCACAATACGACGCAGCCGAGATGCCACACCAAAACAGAGGAAAAGATGATGGTATCTCACAAAACCCCTGCCACTCGCAGCATCAATGCGTTCAGCTATTACGCAACCTTGATGCAGCATGCCGGTAGATCGGTCCAACACGATTGGTCGAGTGCTCGTCGGCGGGGAAAGTGCCCTCACCTCCGCCCCATGATCACCGCTCGGTGAAATTACATTCAAAAATTAGAGGACTATGGTATAATTTTCATACTGACACAGAATCGACAAGGAGACACGCCATGCATCCATCGATGAAACGACAGGACCTTATTGCCGCGTTTTTCCCCGCCGGCATTCCCCGATTGTGGTGTCCACTTCTCACCCATTACCGGGATGACCGCAGTATCGATATTGGGCGGATGACCGCGCACCTCACCCACATCGTCCCCTGGGTGAAGGGGTACCTTATACCGGGATCAACAGGAGACGGCTGGGAACTGGACCGTGATGAAACGAAGGAGGTTGTGGCCTTTGCGCTGCGCATGGCTCGCGAACACGACCTCAGCCTCCTCCTCGGCGTCCTGAAGACCGACACGGAAACAATGAAACGCTCCATCGATGACATGCTCCACTTGTTCCGCGACCACACGGGGGTGGCAGACGCCGTGCAGTGTCTCACCTCCGCCCGGGTGAGCGGCTTTACCGTCACGCCCCCGAAAGGAGCGTCACTCGACCAACAGACTATTTACGGAGATCTTGCGGCAATTGCTGAAAAAGACGTTCCCGTTGCACTCTATCAACTTCCCCAGATAACCGACAATGAGGTGGCTCCCGCAACGTTTGAAACCCTCGTGGCACAGTATGAGAATATTCTCCTTTTCAAAGACTCCAGCGGCGATGACCGGATTGCCCTCTCGGACATTCACAAAGGGGATGTGTATCTTGTCAGGGGTGCCGAAGGGGACTATGCCCGATGGCTGAAGGACGCAGGCGGACCCTATGACGGCTTTTTACTCAGCACGGCGAATTGTTTCCCCTCGCAACTCGCGACGATAATCGCACACACCGAAGAGGGCGATCTTGACGGTGCCCGCGATCTCTCTGAGAGACTGACACACGTGATCGACGAAGTGTTCGCCCTTGTCCAGGATGTCCCCTGCGGTAATGTCTTCACAAATGCAAACAAGGCCATCGACCACTACTGCGCCTTTGGCCCCGCTGCACCCCGACGGGGAGAACCGATGCTCCACGGCGGCGTCCGCCTCTCGCAGGACATTCTTTTGAAAACCGGTGAAATTCTCGACGCACATGATTTTCTCCCGGTGAAAGGATATTGGGAATAACGACGGGCGATACGGACGGTGTCGCGATCGTCAGGCAAGAAAAGCAGTTTTTGATATCGGATATAGCAGCAGACCTCTGCTGATACCGCCGGACGAAAAGGGCAAAACGCAAGACATGACCCCTACTGAAATTGCTGCGCAATGTATTCATTGAGCTGTTTTTCGAAGCTCACATCCCACCCGCCATGATAGACGATGGAAGTAGCAATTTCACTCGCAAGAATGGCAAACAGGATTTTCGGCGGGAGCCTGCTCACACGGGATCGGAATTTTCGATGCTCTCGAATGAACACGGGAAGGTGATGCTGGACAACTTTCTGAAATCGCGATGACCTGACTAATGCCGGATGCTCCTGAAAGTAAGAGAAAATCCTGTCGTAGTAACCGTTAATCTCTGCACTGATGTTACGAGTGATTTCCGTGAAGAGGCGCTGCCCTTCATGCTCGTGATACCGTTTGAAAATCAGCATGGCTTCTTCCTCGGCTCTTCTGTCCAGTATACCAAGAACATCGTTGATATATGTCTCTTTGTACTGTAGAAACTCTTTTTCCGTCATGAGGAGATTGGCAATAATCTCGTAAGATGAAGAGATTACGCCACATTTGTTCGCTGACGCGTCACGCAGCACAATGATGCCCCGTCGCTGAAGGGCCTCTCGTGCCTCTGGTATGATATACGAATTCGCCCCTTCCGATATGACCCAAGCGGTTGGTTGTCCGTCATCTGCGAACAGTCGCTCCCAGTTTACGCCGTCAATCATTTCCGGTCTTCCACCACATGGAAGAAAAAGGTCGGCCTTTACCGAAAAGATAAGATTTTCAAAATCCCTTTGGAATTCATCGGCGGTAATCCATTGTGTCTCGAGGCCTGACTCGGCGCGAACTATTTTTTTGAACAGGTTCCTCAAGCCTTCTTTTTTACGCTCTTTGCGATAGAGGAGATAGCCCCCCCGATGAAGTTTCTCGGGATTGAAGGCATCAACGTTTCGCCGCAAGACGATCTTTCGCAACTCGTCCTTATCAGCGCCTTCGGGATCGAACATGCCCCCCGACCCCGCGGCAATACTCCTGATTCTCACCTCCGGGTAACGCTCAAGGAGGAGTTTCATCGAATTGCCGGCAACGTCGCCGTTCGTTCCTCCCGTAATCTTCACGGTGAAGGGGTCGCGATACATGTCAATGCCCATTTCCTTCATCGCAATCTCCGCGAATTTTATCACCCCCCTCGAGGTAACCCCATATTCTTTGTGATTTATTCCCACACGTTTGCTCGACATGATGGCAATACCGAGAAGGTATCCCCGTGTCGCCGATTGCTTTGCGATAAGTTCAATCATATTATCGTGCATGTTCTCGTCGGGTCCGAGCTCTATCGGTTCATCCTCTCCGTAATAATCGACCACGCGAGAGTCTTTCACCTCACCGCCATCCGTCACGAAAATATCGAGAAATGCATTGATAAACCCGTACTGCACCTTATAGAGACGCTGTGTGACCGCATCGGATGATTCCAGCCCTTCCGCACCGAGGACGACAGTCATCTTCGACCCCCCTTCATAGATATCCTTGTTCTTTAAATGCTGAGTATGAGCGAGGACATACACCTCGCGGAAGAGGGTGGTTGCATTCGCGATGTATTCATCATGATTATTACAGATGATTGTCCGCCATCCGCCGCGGGCAATGTCCGAAAAGCCGATGTGGTAGCCGACCCCGTATCGTCCGTAGAAAAAGGTGATGCGGAAGGGACTGCCGGGAGGAAGATCGGAAATCAGTTCGGGACTGAGCTCAGCAAGATAGGCCGGGTCGAGACGAAAGGCCAGGGCACTCTTTTCCGGGATAAAGAAATTGGTCTTGAGAGTATAGCGAATAAAGAGGAGGCACGTGCGAAATATTGTTTTTCTGGCTTCGTCACGGTATTTATGCCCCGTGGTATAGTTTTCAATTGATTGTTCCGTCTCCTCAAGGATCTCCTCATATGCTTCTCGACGATTTTCTGCCCCCGGGGCAAATCTCTTTTCAAAGGTGCTTATCAATTGTAAGGTAATATCAGGGTTCGCATGAAATGCATTCATAATGACTTCACGGGCGAAGCGGTCCGGTTGATTATGGGCAAGGGTGGTGTAGCAGAATGCGACGAACGCATTGGTCAGCGAAGCCTCCTCACCCGTCATCAGACGGGGTGAAACAAAATCTGTATACGCAATACTGGACGGAGAAAGAATCTGGGTATTGTACAGTTCTTTCTTTAATGTGTCGAAGAGGTCAGAACGCCTGTCGATCAGCGTACCACCAGAATCGGTAACATAAAAAGTTCCCAGGAAGTAATGCTGGATATCAGTACTGATAAAGAGGCTGTATGATCGACGAACGCCGATCTTCAAGCGCTGGAAGACTTCGCTTATCTGTGTCAAGAATCCCCTTTGCGGGGGATTCCTCACTGAAAAGAGTATCCTGGATTCTCTCCGACCGCGCACGTCTTCTTTCGTTTCGACATCGAGGAAGAGTCCCTCGTGACGTCTGGCTTGTTGATATAACCAGAGCACTCTGGCGATTCGCTCGTGCGGCGAAATTCGAAGATACTTTTCGTTGTTGATACCGATAAGATTAAGGTCGCAATGAAAGTCTCTGATGTCATACCCCGGATACAGGTCTCGCATGGTTTCGAGGACACCCTTCTTGACCCCTCGAGACAAGCGGGGCTTACCCGCCGAAGTAATCTCGTGCTGCTGCTTTCTATCGAACTCAAAACACTGAATTTCCAACGCATGGTCAGAACCGGGCATGGTTTCATACGAATGACTCATTTCGGCATATGAAATTCCACGTTCCCGAATTGTCTTCAGAGTATCATAGATTGAACCGGGGAGATCCAGTCGCGCCACGATGAGCCTGTCACGCTCATCCAACAGTGTGACCTTTTGCTGATTGATGACATCTCGGAGTCGCTCCGCTAAGGTGGCAATCGTAGCCACCTCTTCTTTCATGGTGATGAAAAAATAGGGATGCATTGTGGTGAACAGCCACTCCAGATTCCGTGTTGCTGTATGACGGTAAGCGCCGAGAGTGCGGTGAATTCTTCTGTAAAGCTTCGTTTCGTACACCGGTTTTGACTGTGTTCCAGCATTGTTCACCTCTGTGCCTTTCTCAGCCATCTTCTCGTCCTTTCATTATGTTTACATCTTATCACAGATCATCCATTCGCTTGACCATACTTATAGAAAATGTAGCACATTCAATCACACTCGACAAATGGGGATTTTCCGCTACCATGAGAAACGAAAAGGAAAAAATGAATATTGAGACGTCCGTTGTGCTGTTGACTATACATATCGGGTGCGTGGAGAGGGAAGATGAATCCACACATGTCTCCTGCGATGGGTTCTTACCACTTATTTCCTTTCACATGGCCCTCTATGTCGGGTGGTATGATCGTCTCATCCGCACGATGCTTGAGGACAAAATCATCGAAGAGGACAAAAAAGGCAGAGAGGCAAAAGAGGGTAAAGAGAAAAACCACGGGGTGATGAAAGCAAAAAAACAGGGGGGTAAAGATCCATCCCACAATTTTCTGCAACGTATCACATCGTCTGTGCAGGTATTGATAAGTCTTTAATTTCTTATAACCGAAGAAGGGCGCGGATTTTATTTCTAGCGTCTTCTTGTGTGGGAGGCAAGATCGACACATCGCCTGCGTCTTTCCCTGACCGAGATCGTACGTTCCCGTAAATGTCCATGCCACATTATGAGGAACCATGACGGAAACACAGGGGGAAAAGATAAACATAAGAGCCATGGTAATGGCACAGCGACGGTTGCAGCGAGGTCCTGTGCGGGGGACACCGGCCGTTTTGAAATCATACGTCATGATACCACCTCCCCTAATTGGCATATCCGTCGGTCGAATGATAATTCGTGAAGGCACCGTTGTCGCCTGGCATCCCCATTACCTCACATCGACGTCAGGAGATGCAGACCGGCGGCATTATTCTGCAACCTTCCGGCTTGGCATGTCTATCTTCTCGGTCTTCCCAACATTACCGAAACACCGTACCGCAGTCGTTTGATCCTATTATCACCATAAAACCGCATTAATCGAAATGATTGATTTAATATCGCTTCTGTGAAAAATATCACAGGGTGCTCGACCGATTTTTAAATGACACCGTGCGACAAGAGGACGATTGCCATGGCCGATTAAATGTGTGTATAGTAAATGTACGGTGAAGGAGTTATACAAAGACGCACCGGGACAACCTATTGTGATACCAACAAGGAGAAGCGGACACCATGAAGGCAATGATACTGCGGAACATCTCTCATTTACACGAAAACCGGACCCCTCTCGAGTTGGTAGACCTGCCAGACCCCGTTCCCTCGGAGGGGAAACTCTTGATAAAGATATCAGTCTGCGGGGTGTGCCACACGGAACTGGACGAGATTGAGGGACGCACGTTACCGCCTGCATTCCCCGTCGTTGTGGGTCATGAGGTTATAGGTAACGTCGCAGAAGTGGGAGCGCGAGTGCAGCGGTTCAATCCGGGAGACCGGGTCGGCGTGGGCTGGATTCACTCTTCGTGCGGCACCTGTACTTCCTGCCTGTCGGGACATGAAAATGTATGTGGGCAATTCAGGGCGACGGGCAGAGATGTCAACGGCGGCTATGCCGAGTATATGACTGTTGCGGAAGATTTCGCCTATCCCATCCCCGATATCTTTTCCGATTCGGAAGCCGCCCCACTGATGTGTGCCGGTGCTATCGGGTACCGATCCCTCAGGCTAACCACCATGGAAAACGGCTACAACCTCGGCCTCACAGGATTCGGCGCCTCCGCCCACCTCGTCCTCAAAATGGCGCGGCATATGTACCCACAGTCAAATATATATGTCTTTGCCCGAAGCGAGAGAGAGCGGGACTTTGCCAGAGAACTGGGGGCGGTATGGGCAGGTGACACAACCGATGAATCCCCCGAAAAGCTCCACAGCATCATTGATACGACGCCAGTCTGGAAACCGGTTGTCGAAGCCCTGAAAAATCTGGAATACGGCGGACGACTCGTTATCAATGCGATACGCAAGGAAGATACGGATAAGGGTTCTCTCCTGCAGATCGATTATCCGACCCATCTGTGGCTCGAAAAAGAGATCAAAAGCGTCGCCAACGTCGCGCGGCGTGACATTAGCGAATTCATCGAACTTGCAGCCGAAATTCCCATAAAGCCCCACGTCCAGGAATTTGCCCTTGAAGAGGCCAACCAGGCGTTGATGGAACTCAAGGAACGAAAGATCAAAGGGGGGAAAGTACTGCGTATCTGATAACATCGGTTAACGGATCAGCGCTCCGAGGCAGGGATCCCGGGTGATTGCATAAAACAGTATGGATCGCGTTGTTCAAAGATATCCAGCCCCTGACCATACATCACGGCCAGACAGCCGCCACATACCGGCCGAATCGGGCACGAGACACACACTTTTGTTCCTGAACGATATTTCTTCGCGTCTTCGGAATCATATATCTCCGCGATGCTTTCGCTGAAGACATTCCCGATCAATGAGGGGAACTTCCGGCAGGCATGGGCCTCTCCGTCAGGCAGGATGGCAATGAAATTGAACGCTGCACTGCACCCGTAGCCGGCACAACCACCGAACAACTCTTCCCCCCGCTCGTAACAAACGATATTGATGAGATTATCCTTCAGCCCCATTACCGGGTTTCGCGCAGTCGCACGGAGATAGGTATCCAGAAACGAGCGATACTCCTCAGGTGTGGGGACGGGGAGATCAATGGCTTCGCCGACCTGTGAAAGCCTGTTAAAGGTAAAACTATCTGCGAGATCCCGCAGCTTCCCGGCAAGGGGAACAACCTGGTCCATGTTATTTCGTGTAAGTGTCAACATCACCAGCGACGTAATGCCGCACTCTCGAAGAATCGGAAGAAACGTCAGAACACTTTCGAAATTTCCCTCCCCGCGGATGTAATCGTTATGCTCCCGTAACCCCTCAAGGCTCACCTGATAGAAGACCGGTTTTTGAATCGTCATTATTTTCTCGATAGTTTTCCTGGTCGTCGGGTTCCCGAGAATTGCCGTCACAAAACCTCTATCCACCGCGGCCTGATACAGTTCGAAAAAGTGAGAGTATAATAGAGGATTGCCACCGGTGAAGGAAACCTGGCCGAGGACATGGCGACTCTTACAAAATGTCCGAAGGTCGTCGAGAATACGGAACCCCTGTTCCAGCTTCAGGGGCGATCGCCTGCTACGGTCATAGCAGTGCCTGCAGTGAAGGTCACAGGCCTGGGTAATATGCCACTGAACGGTAAAGAACGGCGATTCGAAAAACGCCCCATCCACTCCTTCACCTTTTGGAAAATGTTCGAGATCCCGGCGAATGAGCGACCGGGGTGCAATGATCAGTCCCTTATCTACAGCACGGTCAAGTGCCCAGTCAACGACACCGACGGAGAGGTTTCCTTCTCGAGCCACGTCTTCGGGTCGTATGTTTTCGGCAACCATCTTGAGAACAAGGAGGTCTTCATCGGTGGCAGGGCGTACGATGACCTGTTCGCTTCCCGGATGCCGCCAGACCAGGATTTTTTCTTCTCTCCGCTCGGGCTGGCCTTCAGACATGTTCCCGCCCGAATCGATGAGCTCGGGCAGACCGCTCCACGACACTTCAACCAGATGGAGGGTCGGATTGATGTCGTGCTGCATCACCTCCGGGGGACCTGACATTTCCCGCGTCTCAACGATCACCCGTTCCAGGCGGGCAAGCTCGGGCAGGAATCCGGGGAGCCCGAGCCTGCGTACATAGACAGTAAACTCCTCTTCAATTGTACGATTATCCTTTTCTAGAGAAACCCCCGCAACTATCCGTTTCCAGGCATCATCATCCACGAGTGCACAACACACGGGATATATTTTATCAATCTCTCTCCTGGTGGATCGTTGCATGCCTGACCTCCCTCTGTCATCCTGGGGGTTGAAAGAAGTCACGTAATGCGCTGCCGCATTCACAGGGGGATGGGTGGGAAATATGTGCGCGAGATCATAAGGGATGAGCAATCGCCTGTATGTTACGTATGTCCTTCGGTACTACCTGTACCGTTCCCCTAACTTCAACTGCTCCGGCCTGATTTTTGAGTACCGCCGGTACTCGACTAGCTGCCTCAACTGCTCTGACCCGATTTTTTCTCCGGTTGGGTACTACCTGTACCCTCTTTCTGGCTTCAACTTGTCTCTCCGTGCTTTTCACAGCCGGCGATGCCGAGACTGGCTCCCGAAAGGAGGCCGGCGATACAGAGGCCTGCCAGGAACTTCTTCACACCGCTCTTATCCATCATTCACCTCCTCTGGTTGAACGATAGAACGTTTGCGTTTCCTGCCCCAGGCCAGGAAAACCATCAAAGAACCTCTGCCTCACTCTCAAAAGTATACCAGGCACCATCACGATTGTCAAAAAGTTCTCTCGCCGAACGCCCCCAAAAAAAGCATACAGACCAACAAGTTACGTGATTGCGGCGTGAAGAGTGCTTTCGGTGGTACCCCGCCCGGCGTGCCCGTCCTTAATCCAATCGGTACGACCTCCCGAGGGCGGTCGGCATGGTTCCCGAGAACACCCCCAGCAGCGACCGTGCCCATGTCTTCCTCTCCCCCCACGTAATAACGGATTCTCTCTGCACAACGTTGATGATAAGGAGGGTAAAAATCATAAGGGGAAAGGGGGCAACCTGAAATACCTGGGCAGGGATGGAGGGGAACCACCCCTGCAAATATATCCCCATCGCCTGCAGAAATGAAAAGAGGTAGGCACCTATTGCCGCGCGCACGGGGTGCCATCCACCAAATATGACCAGCGCGAGAGCGATCCACCCCGTACCCTCTGCTCCCTGCGGCCGACCCCACCCCGGTTTTGTGCACAGTGAAAACGTGGCCCCTGCCAACCCCACGAAAAACCCTCCGCACAGCGCGTAGAGCATTTGTATCTTCTTCGGGTCGACGCCCCGGGCGAAACACGCCATCGGATGCTCACCCACTGCCCGCATGTTGAGGCCCTGCGGTGTGCGATACATATACCACCAGCACACACCGATCAACAGCAGGCTGAGGTAGACGGGAATATTGTGGTTGAAGAATAACTGCCCGAAAAAGGGAATCTTCTCCAGAAGAGGTATGGGCTCCGGAGTTACATGAGGACCCTGGATACGGGAATATGAATTGCCTAAAAAATAGGCAAGATCCCGCGCCATGAGGGTAAGAACAAACCCGACGGCAACTTGCGACTGGCGGAGATGGATACTGAAGACGGCCACGATGGCGGCAATTACGGCACCGACAACAGCGGCACACAGGTAACCCATAATGACACTCCCCGTCTCGTAGGCAATGGCAAACGCAACCATGGCGGAGAGCAAGATAGTTCCGTCCAGTGAAAGATTGATGAGTCCCGCTTTTTCGGTAATGGTCTCCCCGAGTGTGGCGAGCAGAATGGGAGCCGCTCCAGCAACAACTCCTGCTAACACTATCGTGATGTGTACTTCACTCATGCGTCCACTCCACTTCCACCCGCTGTGTGCGCAGCCGCCACCCGTGCACTGCAAGGGCGGCCAGCACCAGGGCGCCCTGAATAACACCACTCAATGAAGAATCGACCTGCAGCACCATGGGAAGTTGAATACTCCCCACATTCAGACACGCAAAGAAGAAGGCCACGGCCGGTGAGAGCCACACACTATAATTTGCCAGCATCACCACGAGCAGCGCGAGGTAGCCGTAATTGCTCGAGATGGAAGGAATCAGCCGGTGGTACACGCCGGACACCTGCACACTCCCCGCAAGTCCCGCAAACCCGCCGGCAAAAATCATGGCGAGGAGCATGTATCCGTGAGGATTGAGGTCAAACATGTGGGCAGCGTTCACATTGCTGCCCAGAGCCTTCAGGTACAGCCCTATCTTTGTGTAGCGAAGCATCAGGGCTGTCACAATGATCGCAATGATCGCAAGCACAAGGGCTGCAACTGAAAGACGTATATGAAAGATATACGGAAGCCATAGCTCCCGAGGAAAGAGCTCGGTCCCGCTCATGGAAGCGATCCCCACCCGCTTCCATGGACCGAAAATGAGCCACAGGATCACAGCCTGGGCAACGAAATTAAGTCCCAGCCCACCGAATATTTCATGAATACCTCCCCGCGTCTTAAGATATCCGGCAAGAAGCGCCCATACAGCCCCCCCTGCAATGCCCGCACAAAATGACCCCATGAGATATATCATGGGCATCTGACTTCCGATTCCGAGGCGAAGCACAAACGTGGTAAAAATGGCTCCCATCATCACCTGCCCCTCGACGCCGATGTTCCAGAGACCGATTCGAAAGGTATAGAGCAGTCCGCAGGAACAGAGCGTGAGCGGCACCCACGTTTTGATTACATGACCAAACCTCATCCACGACCCCAGCGACCCTTTCAGGATGTGGTAATACGCAGCGAGGGGCGGTGCACCGGCGAGGAGGAGAATCACCGTGGTAAATACCATCACGACACATAGCGCCACCACGAGGTCACGGGAATATTTCAGCACTATGTCAACTCTGGATTGGGCGGTTATCACAAAAGACCTCTTTCTCATTTCTGCAGGCATTCAGGCAGCACCAGGTTATTCTCCGTGCCTCTGTACCTCATATCAAAACTTTCCCGCAATTGCGCGGCTGAGTTCATTGACATTTGTCTCTTCTTTCTTTACATCCATGACGATTCGGCCTTCAAAAAAAACGAGGATTCGATCCGCTACTGTGGTGATTTCTTCAAGATCCGAAGAGGAAAATACGACCGTGGTTCTCCGCAGGCAGTACTTATTGAGATGCCACCAGACCCAGTTCGCTGACTCTACATCGAGACCCCGCGTGGGCTGCTCCAAAAGCAGAAGCATCGATTCCTTTGAGAGGAGCGAGAGGAGCAGTCGTTGTTGATTACCCCCCGAGAGGCTTTCCACCCAAGAAATCGGTGTGCCCATGACACGAAACTTCCGTATTTTTGTCTGTGCCGTTTCCTCGGCCTCCTGCCACCTGACCAGAAACCCCGTATCGTTGTCCCGAAGGGCAAAATGTTCGGTAATCGTCATTCCCGGCATGAGGCCTTCTTCGAGACGGGACGTGGGAAGGAATACGACGCCGGCCTTCTTGAACGAATGAAGATCGTTTCCCTGGACCTGCCGACCCGAAAGCTCCATAGTTCCCGCAGTCGGTTTCGTTATACCGCCGGCGAGGCGAAGAAACACTCCCTGGCCACTCCCTTCGAGACCGGCGAGTCCCACCATTTCTCCCCTTCTCAGGGTAACAGTGCAGTTTGACAGTCCTGTCCTTCCACCGGGACCTGCAACATTATGCATCGAGAGAACGGTAGTACCATATTCCACCGCCGACCGTGAGGGCGAAGCGGGGGGCGTGCCGAACATCATCTCAAGAAGGACGTTTGCATCGTAGGGCGCCTTCATTGAACCCGTCACCTCGCCGCCCCGCAGCACTGTTACCGTGTCGCACAAAGCCTCCGCATCCTGCAGCTTATGAGACACGAGAATGACGCTTTTGCCCTCTGCGGCGAGCTGCTTCAGGGCCCGGAAGAGCGATTCCTTCTGCTCCGCCGTGATACCGGTTGTCGGCTCGTCGAGGATGAGCACCTCGATACCGAGAGACAGAAGACGTAATATCTCGAGTTGCTGCCGCTCGCCGACAGTGAGTCGCCTGGTCACATCGTCAGGTTTCAGAGAGAAGTTGAAATGACGGACGAGGGTATCAAACTTCTCCCTGAATACCGCCTGTTTGTTTTTGATCCCCGCCGCCTGACCGACCACAAAGTTGTCCAGCACCGACAGCGGTGGAAAATCCAGTGGCTCCTGGTACAGCATGCCGACACCCAACCGCGAAGCCTCCGCGGGGGTACGATAGTCCTCCACGGTGTCATTCACCACGATAGCACCGCTCGTCTTCCCAATATACCCCGAGAGAACCTTCATGAGGGTGCTTTTCCCGGCACCATTTTCCCCGAGGATGCCATGAATAGTCCCCGGTTCCACCACGAGCGTGATCCCGTTATTGGCTTTTACCGCACCGTAGTGTTTATGAATGTCTCTCAGTTCTATTCTCATCGCCTGTTGCCTCGTACGACACCGCGCAGCAATACCATAAAGCACGAAGTGCAGAGAGCATAACCACACTCTCTGCACTTCGGTTGCGTCTGACCTATCGTTTCACTTCCTGTGCCACACCTACTTTGCAATGCTCTGGCCTGTCATCCCTTGCAAAAGCTGCTTCATATACCAGATCTTTTTGTCCGTTGCGATCTCTCCGGACCTGAGGTATACACTCCCATCCTGATAGGCAAGAGGCCCCTGGAAAAGTTGTACCTTTCTCTGCCCCAGATCTGCAATAAACGCCGCGAGTGCTTTCTTCGCGGCGGGGGACAGCGCATCTCCCATCATATAGCCAACCGTGCTGAGATCGAGATCATTAATATCGTTCCAGTCGGGACCGAACCAGAGCCATTCCTGTTTCCAAGTATCGGACATAGCGCGTTTAACAAAATGAACATACCCTGGTCCCCAGTTGAAGTAGGGAACTCCGAGACAGACATCCGATGCCCCCTCGCAGGCGCCGATATAATCATAGGGAATCGCCCATGCCTTTTTCCCTTCATCCCGCTTCTGTCGTGCCACCACGACGGCCTCTGTCGTGTCTATCCCCGAAACAATGACATCATACCCCGTATTAAAGAAGTTGAGGGCCACCTGCGTCGGATCGGCGGTAACTCCCGGAATGTTGAACCAGAACCCGATCCACGTTACTTTGAACGTTAATCCTTGTGGATCATTTCCGAGCACCTTCTCCCACGCATATCGGGCACCCAGATAGCAGGATGATGCGAGCCGTCGTGTCTCGTCGTTGACCAGAGGACCGAGATACCCGATTTTTCCTGTTTTTGTGGACATCGCTGCGGCAAAGCCTGCCATCATTTTTCCATACTCCATCCGACCAAAGAGGTTGGAAAGATTTTTCGGCGCCTTTCCGGTCAGCACGTCGTCACCGGAAATGTGGACAAAATGTGTTTCCGGGTGCATGAGTGCCGCTTCCCGTATGCCATCTTTCATGTCATCCGAGTTGGCAATGATCAGCTGCGCACCCTTTTCCACCATATCATCGACGAGCTGCGGAATCGTGACGCCCGGTCGATCGGCGGGATTTACCTTGTCAATATACAACATCTTTGTCCCGGGAATCTTGCCTTCGACATATTGCCCCCCCTCAAAATGTGCCTGGCTGTATCCATAGTCATTATATGGCCCAACCAGGAGTAATCCGAAGGTAAACGGTTTCTTCGCACCGAGAGCGCTTCCCCAAGGGAGAAACGAAACGGCACACACAAGAGCAAGAACGCATGTTAGCGCGGCAATTTTTCTCATCATGACAATCCTCCACTTTCTAGTGTCAATAAACGATTAATGATAGATACAAGCACTTCCTTTCTATGATGGTAGCACTATAAATTCAAGACGGGCCCCGGTCAAGGAGAAAAAAGATCCGTTGCCGACAAACATAGAAAAGCCCCCCGTTCGAATAAGAGAGGGGCGTGGAGAAACTGTCAAGAGTTCTCTTCTTTCATCGTGACGAGAACATCTCTCGATACCCCGCATAGCGTTCCCTGAGGCGTGGTTTTTCGATTTTACCGGTCGGGTTGCGGGGCACATCGCCGAAGAAAAATTCCCGAGGTCTCTTATATCGGGGCAGCGCGCAGGCGTACTCCTGCATCTGTGCAACCGTGACCTCGCGACCCGGCTTACACTGGACGATCGCCGCCACGATTTCCCCGAGGCGTTCATCAGGGAGTCCGATCACCCCGACGTCCTGTATGTCGGGATGCCCCTGCAGAAAATCTTCAATTTCAACGGGGAATATATTTTCTCCCCCTGTAATGATAACGTCTTTCTTCCGATCCACAAGATAGATAAAACCGTCTTCGTCAACTCGTGCGATATCGCTCGTGTAAAGCCACCCATTTCTGATTGTCGTGGCGGTTTCTTCGGGGTTTTTGTAATATTCCTTCATAATCCCCGGACCCTTCGCAATAAGTTCTCCCGGCTCACCTGGTGCAACGGTGTTGCCGTTTTCATCCACGATGGCACATTCCCAGTCAAAACCGGGTATGCCGATAGCACCGACTTTATGAACATTTTCCATACCCAGATGGACACATCCGGGTCCCGTTGACTCACTCAGGCCGTAATTGGTATCGTACTGGTGGTGAGGGAAAATCTCCAACCAGTTCTGCACGAGGGAGGGGGGAACCGGCTGAGCACCGATGTGCATAAGACGCCACTGGTCGAGGTGATAGTCCGAAAGCTTCACGTCGCCGTTTTCAATCGCCGTAAGAATGTCTTGCGCCCAGGGCACCAGGAGCCAAACTATCGTTCCCTTTTCCTCGGAAACAGCCTCCAGAATCCATTGCGGATTCACTCCTTTGAGTATGACGGCTCTGCCGCCGACGATGAAACTGCCGAACCAGTGCATCTTGGCTCCCGTGTGGTAGAGGGGGGGAATCAGGATAAAATTGTCATCATGTGTCTGTCGGTGATGCTGGTTTTCTACAATGCAGGCTGCCTCGAGATTTCTCTGGGTCAGAAGAATCGGTTTGGGTCGCCCGGTGGTGCCGGAGGTGAAGTAGAGGGCAGCCTCATCTTCTAACCCGACCGAAACGTCTGGAGCTTCACACGAGTGGTGGCCGAGCAGGTCCTCATAGTTTCCCGCAAATGCCGGGGTTTCACCACCGACGAAGAACAGATGCCTTACCGTTGGAATGGCGTCTTTAATCTCTCCAATTTTCTCAACAAACTCGGGACCGAAGAAAAGGGTATCCGCCTCTGCTGTCTCTATACAGTATCTGATATCGTCGCCGGTAAACCGGAAATTCAACGGCACCGCCCATGCACCGGTCCGGAGAATCCCGAAATACAGAGGAAGCCACTCGAGGCAATTCATGAGAAGATGCGCTACCCTGCTTCCGGTACCGATGCCTTTGCGCAAAAGAAGATTGGCTGTCTGATTCGCGCTCCGGTCGAATTCTGACCAGGTGATCGTCCGTCTCGTCCCGTTGACCGCGTCTCTCTCGATCAGGGCAACCTCATCCGGATACATCCGCGCATTTCTCGCTAAGATTTCCGTTATTATCACTGTTCCTATCCTTTCACACGCGATTTCTATGCCACCGGTGTATACTACCGCGCACGCGAGGTCACGTAACAAATAGCTCGGTCAGTTGTCAATGGTTACCACAATCCGACTATCGGGACATCTTTAGGATAGGCGACAACGAAGGTTATGGAAATATTCTGCTTCTCTCCTGGTTCCAGCCGATATTCCCATCGCAAGACTCCTTCTTTATCGCGATACTGTGTGTCCTCCGGTTCCGGTATCACCTTCACGTCCTTTACCGTGATTTTATCTGTCCTGGACACGGGAATGGGATCGACGATGTCGAGTCGAATGGGTCTGCTTTTCAGGTTTTCGGCCGTTATTCTATATTCGAACTCTCGTACCACCGTACTTCGTTCGAGGTTACCGAAAAGCGTCTCTTTCACCTTGTCTTTCAGTTTCACCCGGGATACTTTCACTTCTCTGTCCGCTCCCAGGGTGACAGAGAAGTCTTCTCCCGCCTTTTTTTCCGTCAGATAAGTTTTTCCGATAAATCGGCCGCTAAAGTATACATTAAGCGTTCCGCTTATCAATTCCGTGTCGGCCTCCGCTCTGCATACGAGGAATGTGAGGGAACTTTTTCGCGGGACGACGTAATAAAAAAACTCCCCCTGCAACGTTCTTTCAAAGAGGGGTAGTATCGTTTGCTCATCTCGAGACGCAACCGCTATCTTCCGAGGGAATTCGTACTCAAACGACAGGGGCAGTTCCCTCGTCCGGGCATGGGCAACCGTCGCTTCTTCGTCCGGAATTTCCGCGGATGCTCGCACTTCATCCATTTCTTCAACAGCCGGGTCCCTTACCACCTCCCGGTGGGCCGCTCCCATCGGGACCCGTGCCTTCTTGTGCACCCGCGGCATGTCAAGGATCCAGCTCGACGGTACAGGAGGAGTAAGCCCCTTCAGGGGTATGACGTTAGAGAGCGTAAGGGCAACATCGTTCCAGTCTTCTCCCGTCTTTTGCCCGACCGTTGAAAGCATGGTCATCTCTACCGCTTCCAATGTCAGAGGCACGGATACCTTATACAGTGGCCGCCAGAAAGCCTTCCGTGCGATGTAGTTCGCTTCTACGCGTATCGTCTGGCTCCGCCCCGAGTTGAAGACAATTTCCATGAACATCTTCCGCTTCTGGTGGGCAGCACCAAGGGCCTTCAATTCACGTCGCCACACCATAATCTCCTCGTTAAGGGTTGCGATCTTCTCATCGAGGGCCTGCTTCGTGTTGTACAGCGTCTGAAACCCGGATCCGATAAAGTCAAGAGCGTTGTTGAGATCCTCGATCTTCGGAAACTGGGTTTTGACGTCTTTCGGCACTTGGGTTTCTGAAAAGCTAAGCAAGGATTGTAAGAACTGTTCCTTCCTGGCCGCAACATCTCGTCGGTCCGACAAAACACGTTTCGTCTTTTTACCTTCTTTTATCTGCTGCTCGAGGATCTGTATTTTCCCCTGGGGCGATTCCTTTGCTGCGATCTCCCGAAACTGCACACCGTATACCTCACCCGCACCGAACACTTTTGCGGAAAAGGAATCCTTGTCCACCCTGAATGCCTCGAGCTCCACCCATAATTTTTGAAGCCCCTTGGTCACCGCTGCCGTCGCTTCCCTCGTTACGTGCGCCTCTTCCGAGTATACCGTTACCTCCACGATACGAGAGGGTATCACCTGTTCGGCGAGAACCCCCGGAACGCCACCTACCAGAAGAAAGAAAACAACGAGATACCACTGTTTCATGACAGTTTCTTTCATATCTTTTTACCATCCACTACGGGGCTATCCGCGCTTCCCTTTCGTTACTCTCGTTTTATCACCACAACGGGCTTCTTCGATTTACGAATAACCGATTCAGAAACTGACCCCAGGAGTATTTCCTTCAGATTGCTCAACCCGTGTGACCCAATCACAATTGCCGAAACATCTTCCTCTGTTTCTACTTTCAGGATCTCAATCACAGGAAATCCTGTTTCAATACGTATCGTGACCGCAAGTCCCGTTTCTCTGAGATCATTTGCGATTTGCTGCAGTTGGTGCCGGGCATCGCCTTCCACTTCCTGTTCCACTTCCTGAAACTCACGAATGGAGCTGTACTGGGCGATTACCTCAAGGCTCTGCTTTTTGATGACGTGAAGGACAATCACCTCTTCTGTCCCCGCCTCTTTCAACTCCTTGACAAATTCAAGAGCCTTTTCCGCCACATCCGAAAAATCGGTAGGAAACAATACCTTTTCAAACATTGTACCTCTACGCCCTCCTTCGCGCATACAACCACACCGAGTAATTCTATGAGGCATGGTTTCGCCGTTTGTCCTCCGTGTTTCTTTTCTTCCCTCATCCTCCTGCCGTCTGAGGGAATGCCGTATTTGCATAGAGATATTCGACTTTTTCTTTGTGTTTCAACTCCTGACTTGCTATCGCGAGGAGCATCTCCTTTGCGTCACCATCCGGGTGAAGCTCAGCAAGGGCCCTATAGAAGTTGTATGCCTGAAGCTCTCTATGTGCGGCGATAAGATAGACATCTTTGCTGTCGACATCCTTGTCGGGATCAGGCGTTTCGAGATGCTCGGCAATTTTGTAATCAATAGAATCAGCCATCTCCATACCTGTCGCGGCGTAATGACCTTCCCGATAATTGATCAGAAATTCTCTGTGCTTCTTTTCCTCATTGGCGAGAAATTCCAAGGTATCTTTCACGCTTTGATCATCTATCTTTTCCATCAAACTCGTGTAAAAGGCATAGGCAACCTCTTCCCGTTCTATGGCAATGTCAATAAGAGTCCCGAGTTTCCTCTCTTCCATGGCGCTCACTCCTTTCAATGCCCCGGACAGCACCCGGGGCTTTCTTTACCCCGTTAGCCCACGGAAAGTCCTCATGGAGGACTCCCCAAACACCGACGTGTTTTATTTACAACATGCCTCTGCACTTCGTCACATACAATCAGAACTTGAACGTATTCTCCGTACACGAAAGAAACTACACTAGTACCATACAATGATAGCTCCGTATGTCAAACCATTTATGCCAGACCCCAAGAGGCAAGCCCAAACAGGGCTGTTGCGTTCTTACCGGTAACGGCGGCGATGGTGCTCTCCGGCATCGCCTTGATTCTGGCAACCTCTCTCAGTGACGTGAAAATAGCGCGCGGTCCGGCTTTTCGCCCCTGGTAACTCACGGGACAGTCGGTCTCGATGAGAATTCTCTCGAGCGGAGCATTTCGTATCGCCTCCTGATGAGGGGGGCTGTAAACAAGGGCGGGTGTCGCCGATATAAAGTAGCCAGCATCGAGTATGCTCCCGAGGAAATCCAGGGATCCGGTATACCAGTGAAATATTGCCTTCTCGACAGCGCCGTCGGAAATCATGGAAAAAACACGCTGATGCGAGTACCGGCAGTGGAGAATGAGAATTTTTTTATGGCGAACGGCAAGCATGATAATCTCCGTGAACACCTCCCGCTGCAGGGTCTTTTTCACCCGGGCCTTGTAGTCCAGGCCGACCTCCCCGATGGCGACACAGCGGTCGATGTTTTCTTCCAGAAACACAAGTGTCGCGTCGATTTCTGCCGTTCGTATCTCCCACGGATGGTACCCGATGGCAGGAAACACGAATCCTGGGTGTTCTTCGGCTATCTCGAGGATGCGTCGATTGGACGAAAGATCCATTCCAACCCCGATGATGCCGGCAATTCCCGCACGGCGTGCCTTGGCAAGTTCGCTATGCAAACCGTCGAGTTCGTTGAGATGGGCATGCGTGTCGATAATGTTACCGTTCATCCTCATTTTTAAAAAATGCCTCCAATGTGGCCTTCGCATCGGGTGTTTTGCCTTCACGCCCTCGTTGTTTTCCCGCTTCGCCAAACACAAAATACTCACAGAAATTGCTCCTGTCCTTGTCGACCACCCGTTCTGCCTGCGGTTCACGGCATTGATTGTAGGCACTGACATCGTAGAACCGACAGTTGAGACACACGCGAAGGTCGGTGCCGCAGAACGGGCAGGTCTCTTTCCTGCCGACCCGGTTACCTACCTCCAGTTCTTTTTTGCAGCGATGGCATACTTTCATTCCCTTTTTACTCCCGTTTCCTGATATCCCTGATACAAAACCCCGGCAATCAGAGAGGTATGCGTGTATCGACCCCGCCACATAGAGGACAGCGCCTACCCGTCTGCCGAAACGGACAACGAGATTTCGTCTGCCCGTATCCCAATTCTCCCCGTAAGCCGGTATCTCATTGATAACGATCTTCGCCCACACCATGAAACCCAGGGCCGGTGGCACGGCAAGGGTCTTCGTCTGGACAGAGAATGCACCGAGACCGATCACCCCGGACATTCCCTCACCCCTGAAGGTAACATCCGCTATTACGACCTCCGGATGAATGGCCTCTCTCTCTTTTGTATCAGACATGCCCTTCCATCACCTTTCCGCCTCTGATCGTATCGTTATATTTTTTTTCGTAACACCTGTGCGGCTATCTGGATGGGATCCCAGGGACCCCCGAAGGGAGGTGAATACGCGAGATCGAGGTAGCCGATATCGTCGAGGGTCATACCCGACCAGAGACAAACAGACAGGGTGTTGATCTTCGTCACGGCCCCCCCTTCGCCCACGGCCTGGGCACCAAGGAGCTGTCCCGTCGCCTTGTTCGCCACAAGCTTCAGGCCGAGCTTTCTCCCCTGACTGAGGGAGCGGGCAGAGGGGGTCCCCCAGATGATGGCACTGACGGGGTGATACCCGCTCTTTTCCGCGTCTTCTTCACTGATACCGGTCGTGGCGACTTCGAGGTCGAAGACCTTGAAGGACTGCGCCCCGACAACCCCGGGAAATGTCATGGGATGTCCCCCGATATTGCTCCCCGCAACGCGCCCCTGCTTGTTGGCGATGTCCCCGAGGGGCATATACACCCACTGCCTCCTGATGCGGTGGTACACACCACAACAGTCACCGACGGCGTATATTTCATCCCGGGAGGTTCGCTGCGAGAAATCAACCATAACCGCCCCGGTGTTCCCTATCTTGAGTCCCGTTTGTCGGGCCAGGTCTACATTCGGGATGACTCCCATGGCGATGACGATAATATCGGTTTCCATCTCCCCCGTATTCGTGACGAGCCGGAGTGACGGCCTTGTGCCTGTTTTTTCGATTGCAACCGGCACGGTGTGCGGAATAAACGTAACTTCATGCCCGGTAATCTCTTCAAGTATGAGCGTTGAAAGTTCGGGTGCCCATTTCTTGACGGGAAGTTCCCCACGATATATTACCGTGGTCTCGAGATCCAAGTTCCGCAAAGCCTCACACATTTCCATCGCGATGAATCCGGCTCCCATAATGACGGCCTTCCGGCACCTGTCACCACCGCACTGCTTTTCAAGTATGTACGACTTTATGTCAATGGCATCTCTTAAATCTTTCAGTTTGAACACACCTTCATGCTCTATTCCGGGGATGTCGGGCAAGAACACGTTTGCGCCGGTTGCCATAACCAAGGTGTCATAGGAAAGCTTTTCGCCATTATCCAGATAAACCCTCCCCCGTGCAGTATCGATTTCCTCGACGGCAGTGCGAAGCCGCACGTTCACGCCCGACTTTTCGAACTCCTCGGGGGTTCTTGCGATGAGCTTTTTTTCATCTTTAATTACATCACCGATGTAATACGTCATCGGTCATGCAGCATACGAGATGAACTCGCCTTTTTCCAGTATGGTAATAGTAATTGATCTATCACGTCGTCTTGCCTCAGCCGCGGCCGAAGGTCCTCCCGCACCGCCACCAACAATAACCAGATCTTTGCTCATTGACATACTCCTCTGAATGAGATTTGCACGCACTTCACCTCGACATCTGTCACACTGAAATATTAGCAGAATTGCCGATACCGCGCAATCCGAAACCATGAAACGTACTGCACGAGGCCTCGGGGATACACGATCGGACAGGGAATTTACAATTGTATTGGGAAAAGGCCGGAGAATGTGCTATGGCGGTTGATGGATGAAGTGTGCAAGGGGACGCTCAATGCCATCCTCCGTCAATGGAAGATATCGTGACCCGGCAACGCCGGATTTGTTCGGTGTGTGCCAAAGAAGAAGACCGCATAAGGAAAGATGATCATGCCTGAAAACAGAAGAATCCACAAACCGAGAAGAATCACAGACCAGGCACGAGCGTGCATCGAATGTGGTGAATGCATGGATTCCTGCCCAACTTATCAGATAACGGGGGATCAACTCTTTTCACCTGTCGGCCGATTGAAAACTGCCGTAAGCATTTTTGAAATGAGGGATGTCTCTCCCCAGATGGTGGAAAGCATGTACAACTGCCCGAAATGCATGCAGTGCGAGGCCGTCTGTCCGGAAGAGATCGATGTCACGCTCATCGTTCACCGGGCGCGAGAGGCACTGGCACAGAGAGGACTGGCCCCTTCGGAACGGCACGAACAAGTGATTCAGGGAATCATGGAACGGGGTAATTCGGTCAACGGCGATCCGGAAACTCGCCTCGACTGGCTTAAGGAGGAATTCCCGAAACACGAGTCTGACACGCTGCTCTACCTTGGGTGCCTGCCATCGTACCTGGTGAAGGATGCCGCCCGGTCGACGTATACCGTCTTAAAAAAGCTTGGCTTCGACTTTATGATCCTGGAAGACGAGGGGTGTTGCGGCACCTATATCTACGAGTCGGGGAAAACAGACCTTGCCAGGGAATACTTCGAAATGAATGTGGAGCGTTTCAAGGCACTCGGAATTACCAGAATCGTCGTCCCGTGCAATGGATGTATGAAATGTTTCAAACACTTTTACCCCGATCTTCTGGGAGAACTCCCCTTTTCCGTGCACCATGCCGTAGAGGTAATCTCCGATCTGCTGCAAGACAAGCCGGATGCGCTGCACAGGGTTGATAGAACCCTCACGTACCATGACTCCTGTCGTATCGCCAGAGGTGAAGGGATCACCGAGGGACCACGCGAAGTTCTACAGCTGTGCGGAGCAGACGTAGAAGAAATAGATCGAAACCGGGACGAAGGAATATGCTGCGGGGCAGGGGGAGGGATTCGTTCGGTGTACCGCAATCTTTCCCTGGAAATTGCCGCCGGTCTTCTGGAGGCGGTTACGACAGAATCGCTCGTAAGCGCCTGCCCGTTCTGTGTTTTTAACCTCGGTTTCGCCTCAAAGAAGAAGAACCTGGGCAAGACCATCACCTACTTTACCAGGATAGTCGAAGATTCTCTTGCGTAGTTCAAGACGCGATGGCGTCTCTCCTGAACACCGAAATGGCGATACCGACTCCTATCATGACGAGACAGAGCACCTGCCCCATGGAGAACGGTCCGACGATAAGGCCCAAATGCATGTCCGGTTCTCTAAAAAATTCTATGAAAAATCGGACCGTCCCATAACCGATGAGATAGAGAGCCATCAGAAAGCCGTCGAAACGCCTTTTCTTTCGGATGCTCCACAGGATAGCAAAGAGGACGATCCCTTCGAAAAACGCCTCATAGAGTTGAGAAGGATGGCGAAGCTGGTATGACGGGGCGAGGGGAAAGTACATCCCCCATGGGACTGTCGTCACTCTCCCGTATAGTTCACCATTGATGAAATTGCCGATCCTCCCGAAGGTATACCCGAGGGGGATGGCGGCACAAAAAAGATCCGCAAAATTCCAGAGGTTGATGTTCTGTCTCCGGCAGAACACAATGCCTGCGACGAGTACCCCGACGACACCACCATGGTATGACATACCACTGATTCCCACAAACCGGAATCCCTTCGACATATCGAAAGGAAACACGATCTCGAGTGGATGATGGAGGTAGTATTCCGGGCTGTAGAAGACCACGTATCCCAGGCGTGCACCGATGAGAAGTCCGAGAATTGCCCACACGAAAAAATCCTGAATCGTGTCTTTAGAATAGGGATACTCGTCATGCCTAATGCGGTAAATGGTAAGCAGATACGTGATAAAGAACGCAACCAGGTACATGAGACCGTAGTATCGAAGTTGAAAGGATCCTATTTCAAAAACGGTAGGACTGATGTGATGGGGGATGTGCTGCCACAATTCACTCAATACTCTCGTTCCTTACGATCTTATATATGTTTCTCAGTAACCGCCGGGTGATTCATCATGTCTTGACCGACATACTGCCGGTCGCTGCTGCTAGCCTCACGTAAAACATGAAGACGGAGAACACGATTCAGCGCAGCTTCCCGTCCTCGCCGTCTTCGAAACTTGCTTCTCTGCTCTTTTCTTGCCGCACGCGGGACATTCTATGATTTGCGCGTCTTCGCTCGAAAAGACAATCGTCTCGAATTCGTGTTTACAATGCTTGCATTGGTATTCATAAATAGGCATTGTTTTATAAACCTCATATATTATTTATTGTTTGTCTTGTCATTATCCTTTTTCAGTATGTATGCCGCCGTTCTCACTATCGTCGCTATAACTGAAAGACTGATACGTTCAACTCCTGAGACGGCAACGCAGTATATCCGAATTCGACCATTGAAAAACGGATCAACTCCACACAATTTGGAGATTCGAGTGTAATATCTTTATGCCGTTTCGTATTTTGAATTTATTTTCCGCCAACATCTGTGCAAAACACGTAGTTGGCGTAACTAAAGACTCTAATACGCCTGTCCTTTCAACTCATCCACGTAAATACCGGCGGAGTTGGCTGCCGTTGCGCCATCACCACACGCCGTCACTACCTGCCTCAGGGACTTTCGGATACAGTCGCCACAGGCGAAGAGTCCCGGCGCCGATGTCCGCATATCATCGTCCGTTATAATATAGTCATCTTCATCACAGTTGACAACCTCTTTGACGAGATCGGTCTTCGGTATGAGGCCGATAAAAAGAAATACCCCATCGACAGCTATTTCCCGCGTGTCGTCTTGCGACCGAATATCGCGGATCTTGACACCCCGCACGCCATTGTCGCTGAGAATTTCTTCCACCACGGAGTCCCACGCAAACGCGATTTTATCGTTTGCGTGGGCCCTTTCCTGCAGAATCCCTGTCGCCCTGAGACGGTCCCTGCGGTGTATTATGGTAACTTTACTGGCAAATTTTGTCAGGTAGAGCGCCTCCTGCACCGCCGTATCACCGCCGCCGACGACGGCGACTTCCCTGTTCCGATAAAAGGGGGCATCACAGGTAGCACAAAATGAAACACCCTGCCCGATACCTTCCTCCTCTCCCGGGACGCCCAGATGTCGCCATTCCGCCCCGGTCGAAATGATCACCGAAAGTGATCGGAACACGTTCTGTTCGGTTGTCACCGCCCATCCGTCGATGTCACCGATAGAGCTCTTCTCAAGTGACTGTGCGTGCTCCGGTCGAACCTCCAGCCCGAAGGAAACTGCCTGGTTCTTGAATCGATCAATCAACTCAAAACCGGAAATCTCGGGGATACCGGGATAATTTTCTACGATATCCGTCAGCGAAATCTGGCTGACCGTGTAGAGGCCTTCGAGCAGTATCGCCTTCATGCTCGATCGTGCCGCATAGAGACCTGCAGTGAGTCCACCGGGCCCCCCACCCACTATTACCACATCGTACACATCCTCAGGAACCGTGATCTTTTCCATATTTTCTTCTCTCACTCCCCTTACAATACGCTTTGACGAATTTCTATCCTTTAATACAACCCACCGAGCTCAGTCGGGCAACCTTTCGGGAGAGACCCGCTTTATGAACGACATCGACGACCGCATCCAGGTCTTTATACGCCTCAGGAATTTCCTCGTGAAGGGTCCCTTTTCCCGTTGCCATGACGATGACGTTGCGGTCCTCCATCTCTCGCCTGATCGCCCTCCCCCTGCTCACCCGCTTCGCCTGAGCACGGCTCATCACCCTGCCGGCCCCATGACAGGTGCTTCCGAACGTCTCTTCGAAAGCCTTTTCTGTTCCGACAAGCACATATGAACCCGTCCCCATATCCCCAGGAATAAGCACCGGCTGTCCGACGTGACGGTACTCCTCCGGGACGGACGGATGTCCCGGAGGAAAGGCACGTGTTGCGCCCTTGCGATGCACGCACACCCGCTTCTTCTTCCCATCGATAACAAATTCTTCGATCTTCGCGATGTTGTGACATACATCATAGACCAGTCTCATTCCGATCTGCGACGGCGACATATCCAGCGCCCGGGCGAATGTTTCTTGCGTCAAGTGCATCAACATTTGCCTGTTCGCCCACGCATAGTTTGCGGCGCACGCCATCGCCGACAGATAGCGTTTCCCCTGCTCAGATGCGATGTAGGCACATGCAAGCTGACGATCGGGGAGAGGAAACCCCAATGCAGTGCTTTTTTTTACCATCGTTACCAGGTAATCGTCACACACCTGGTAGCCGAATCCACGGGAACCGCTGTGGATGGCAACGGCAACCTGGTTCACCTCCAGCCCGAGAGCGGCGGCTGCCACAGGGTCGAAAATTTCTTCTACCACCTCTATCTCGAGAAAATGATTGCCGGACCCGAGGGTGCCCAACTGCTGCTTCCCCCGTTCCAGGGCCCTTTCACTGACGCAGCTCGGATCGGCACCTTCCATGGCACCGCCATCTTCGGTTCGCCGGAGATCAGTGTCGGTGCCGTACCCGTGTTTGATGGCCCATCCCGCCCCCTCCCTCAGGACCTTTTCTTCCTCGTTCCTCGTCAGTCTTATGCTCCCTTTCGAACCGACACCCGTAGGAATAGCTCTGAACAATGACGCAACAAGGCCATGAAGCCGCCCACGTATGTCTTCGTATGACAGACGACTCACCATGAGTCTGACCCCACAGTTAATATCGTACCCGACACCTCCGGGCGATATTACTCCCTCCTGCAGATCGAACGCCGCAACACCGCCTATGGGAAACCCGTAACCCCAGTGCATGTCGGGCATGGCCATGGAATATTTCACGATACCGGGCAAATGGGCAACATTGGCAACCTGTTTCGGACTTTCGTCGGACCCGATGCCGCCAATCATGGTATCGCTGGAATAGATGATACCGGGGACCCTCATGCCGCCGACAGGAGGAATCATCCAACGGTTTTCATCGATCTTTTCTATCGTTATTTCAGACATCGAAAATGACTCGTCCTTTCCAGCCCTCGCGGGTTTTACTTACGGAGGCCTGGTGGTACGTTACCGCCTTTATCTCCAGATTGATGTGGTGCCTGGACGGATCGAAAAATTCACCGTGGACGTCCCCCAGCACATGATCACGGTCTATCTCAGCGATAGAACACTCTCTCAGCAATAACCCCTCACCATTGACGAGATAGAGGATCTCCCGGAGAAAGTTGACAATGAGGTCGTCCCAGTCGGAGCCTTCGACAGAAATAGACCGTCTCTCTTTCATTCTCACGGCATGTATATCGGTTATAGTATCAGAGACGGCATAGGCGGCGTTTGAGAAAAGCTCTCCGGCATCGGCACCATAAATTTCGAGGCCAAGATCCGCGGTGTGATCAAATATATGGTACCTTATCATAACTCTTGTTCGTCTTCAGGGGGTCCATCCCCTACAATGGCTTCACCGTTTGTCTCTTCCTGCTCGTCATCTTCCCGTTCGGCTCTGGCTACCCCCACAAGACGTTCTCCCGTATTAAGATAAATCAGCCTCACCCCTTGAGTGCTTCGGTGCTGGAGAGAAATTTCCTCGACCCTGAGGCGAATAATATTGCCGCCGTTGCTGATTAACATCACATCTTCATTCCCGGCCACCTGTCTGATTCCGGTTACGGAACCAACTTTGGTAACGGTTTTGAGGTTAATCATTCCCTTGCCGCCACGACTCTGGCGTCGGTATTCCGCGACCTCGGTTCTCTTACCGTAGCCGTTCTCAGAAATGGATATAATGGAGTTGCCGTCTCCGAGAATTTCCATACCGACCGCCTCATCGTCATCATCCATGCGTATGCCCGTAACGCCGCGAGCCGTTCTCCCCATGTCTCGCACATCGGCCTCATTGAACCTGATAGCCTTCCCCTTCTTGGTACCGATAAATACATCCTGTGTCCCGTCTGTCAGTTTGACCCCGATCAGTTCGTCTCCCTCATCCAGCGAGATCGCGATAATGCCTCCCGCCCGCGGACGCGAGTAGGCAAGGAGCTCTGTTTTCTTCACGATCCCCCGTTTTGTTGTGAAAAAGACGAATTTTCCCTCCATAAATTCCTTCACAGGCAAAACGGCCGTTATCCACTCATGGTTACCGATACCGATCAAATTAACGATGGCTTTCCCTTTGGCGGCTCTGCCTGCCTGGGGAATCTCGTGCACCTTCAGCCAGTGAACCCTCCCTGTACTGGTAAAACATAGAACGTAACTATGGGTTGAGGCGACAAAAATGCGTTCGACGAAATCGTCTTCCTTCGTTCCCATACCGACTTTGCCACGCCCCCCCCTCCGCTGACTCCGGTAGAGGGTCACAGGGTTTCTCTTGACATATCCGTGGTGTGATACGGTAACAACCATGTCTTCCTCAACGATCAGATCTTCGACGCCGATTTCCTCGGGGTTCAGGACAATCTCTGTTCTTCTTTCGTCGCCATATTTGCGCCTAATCTCCTCGAGTTCCTCGATGATAATCTCCAAGATCTTTTCGGGATTCGCCAGGATATCCTCCAGTTTCGCCACCAGGGCAGCAATCTCATCATATTCCTGCCTGATTTTGTCCTGCTCCAGATTCGTCAACCGCTGAAGTCGCATATCGAGGATCGCCCGCGCCTGTACGTCCGTGAGGCCAAATTCCTTGGAGAGGGCGGCGGCAGCCTCTTTGGGGCTCTTCGATGCCTTGATCACCGCGATGACTTCGTCAATATTGTTCAGGGCAATGATGAGCCCCGCCAGGATGTGGAGTCGTTCCTTTGCCTTGTTGAGATCGAAAACGGTCCGCCTCGTGATGACTTCTTTTCTGAAATCAATGAATCTGCAGAGGACCTCCTTGAGATTCATCACCCGTGGCTGTCCCTTATCGATGGCGAGGAGTATGATGCCGAACGATGTTTCAAGCTGTGTGTGTTTATAGAGTTGATTGAGTATCACCCCTGCGATAGTATCCCGTTTCAGGTCAATGACGATTCTCATCCCCTCTCGATCCGATTCGTCCCTGAGATCCGAAATACCTGTCATCTTCTTATCCTTGACAAGATCGGAGATTTTTTCGATGAGCTTCGCCTTGTTCACCATGTACGGCAGTTCCGTCACGACGATACTTTCTCTGTCGCTCCGGGCGTTTCTCTCGATAAGCGCCCGCGCTCTCATCCTGACAATGCCTCTCCCCGTCGTATAGGCGGATATAATGCCCTCCCTTCCATTGATAAATCCCGCCGAGGGAAAATCAGGCCCGTGGATATGCACCATCAAACCGCCTACATCAATGTCCGGATCGTGAATCAGGGCGATAATCCCATCGATCAATTCTCCCAGATTATGGGGCGGGATATTGGTGGCAACCCCCACGGCGATTCCTGAGGAGCCGTTTAAGAGCAGCGTGGGCAATTTTGAAGGCAGTACCGTCGGCTCTTCGAGTGAATCGTCGTAGTTAGGTGCAAAATCGACGGTTTCTTTATCGAGATCCGCAAGGATCTCCTCAGAGATCCTTGCCATACGAATCTCCGTATACCGCATGGCCGCCGCTGAGTCTCCGTCAATCGAGCCGAAGTTACCCTGACCATCGATGAGTGGATAACGCATGGCAAAATCCTGAGCCATCCGCACGATCGTATCATACGCCGCAGCGTCTCCATGGGGGTGATACTTTCCGATTATGTCTCCCACAATACGTGCCGATTTCTTATAGGGCCTGTTCCATCGATTCGCCAACTCATGCATGGCAAAGAGCACTCTCCGATGGACCGGTTTGAGACCATCCCTGACATCGGGGATCGCCCGGCCTATAATGACGCTCATCGCATAGTCCATATAGGACTTTTTCATTTCATCTTCAATATTTACCGGAATATTCCGCTGATAGAGATCATCCATTATACCATGTTCCTCCTCGGTCTACGCTTTTTCCCTGAACGTTTTCTCCGCGTGAGAAGTATCTGCGGAATTGAGGTAATAGATGCGAGGGAGCTTGTCTATTATATGTCAAGGTTAGAAACTTTTAACGCATTCTCATAAATGAAATCTCGCCGGGGCTCCACCTGATCACCCATGAGTGTTGTAAATATTTCATCCGCAACAACCATGTCTTCCACTCTCACCTGCAGGAGTGTTCTCTTTTCCGGGTCCATCGTCGTCGTCCATAGCTGACCGGGGTTCATCTCTCCTAAACCCTTGTAACGCTGAATAGACATGCCTCTTTTCCCGCATTCAATGATATATTCAATCAGAGTTGTCAAACTATCGAACTGCTTCTGCAAGCCATCGTCGCTTCCCTTTTCCACAACGAAATACGGCGCTTCACCAAGACTGCCAAGTTGATAAAGAAGTTCTTTCGCTTCAGAAAACTTCGGCAGTTGAAAGAGATCCTTATCGTGATAGACTACTTTTTGACGGCCATTCGACAACACGGTAAAGAACAGCTTGTATCCACCATGTTCCTCATCTTTCTCCGCCCAATAAGAATCGGCCCGATCACCAAGGGCCATGACAATGCGCTTTCCTACTTTCAGAATCTTTTCCTCATCAAAAAAATCCTTTGCCGAGAACGTCGGATCACACGCAAGGAGTCGTACTACCTCCCCTTCTTTTCCTTCATTCTCAAACTTCCGCAATACCATATCGAGCCTGATACCTTTTTTTATAAGATGTAACAGTCGAGTACCTGTAATACTGTTGCCATTGCTCAACACTATGCTAACTTTGTTCACACCATTGTCGAGGATAAAGTTTTCCATATCCTCTTCCGTGTTGATGTAGCGTTCACCGCTCCTGTCAGAGATTCTGAACAGCGGCGGCTGCGCTATATACAGATAACCTCTCTCTACCAATGCTTTCATATGCCTGAAAAAGAACGTCAGGAGTAGCGTTCTTATGTGGGAGCCGTCGACATCTGCATCTGTCATTATGATAATTTTATGATATCGAAGCTTCATAACGTCAAAATCATCATCGCCGATACCAGCGCCAAGGGCCGTTACGATCACCTTTATCTCTTCATTGTTGAGCATTTTGTCGAAACGGGCTTTTTCGACGTTGAGCAGTTTTCCTCTGAGAGGCAATATGGCCTGATTTTTGCGATCCCTTCCCTGCTTTGCTGATCCTCCTGCCGAATCTCCCTCTACAAGATACACTTCACTCTGTGCTGGATCTTTTTCCTGGCAATCGGCAAGCTTTCCCGGAAGGGACGTCACCTCGAGGGCCGATTTACGTCGTGTGAGCTCCCGCGCCTTTCGGGCCGCCTCACGGGCCCGGGATGCATCCACCGCCTTACTAACGATCTGTTTGGCGACGGCGGGATTTTCCTCGAGATATGTTCCCATCTTTTCGTAAACGATACCCTCCACCAATCCCTTGACGTTGCTATTACCCAACTTGGTCTTTGTTTGTCCTTCAAACTGCGGATTTACCAACTTCACACTGATGACAGCGGCAAGCCCCTCACGTAAATCCTCACCCTTGAGCGACTCCTTTCCATTCTTCAGCACGTTGTTCGTAATAGCGTAATTGTTTATCACCCTCGTGAGGGCCGATCGAAAACCGATCAAATGGGTGCCCCCTTCTGTAGTATTAATGCTGTTTGCAAAGGAGAAAATATTCTCTGCATAGGTATCATTGTATTGCATCGCAACCTCGACTTCACATTCGTCCTTCGAGCCGCTTATCATAACCGGCCTGCGATGCAGTATCTTCTTATTCCGGTTTATATACTCGACAAACGAAAGGATGCCACCTTTGTAGAAAAATTCCGCATTCTTATCATACCGCTCATCGACGAGGACAATTTTCACACCCTTATTCAAAAATGCCAGCTCGCGGAGGCGGTTGGCGAGAACATCAAAACTAAAATCGATATCTTCAAATATCTCTGCATCTGGTTGAAAAGTTATCTTCGTACCCCTCCGCTTCGTGCTACCGAGCTCTTCAAGCTGATGTAACGGTTTTCCCCTCTCGTACGACTGTCGATATACCCTCCCGTCACGACGCACTTCAAGCTCAACATACGTTGAAAGGGCGTTGACGACCGACACGCCGACACCGTGAAGACCACCCGATATCTTATAACTTTCGCTCGTGAATTTTCCACCGGCATGAAGTTTTGTCATAACGACTTCCGCCGCCGAAACATTTTCCGTCCTGTGAATATCGACGGGAATCCCACGACCGTTATCCTCAACAGCTACGCTGTTATCGACACGTATTTTAATATTGATTTGATCGCAGTAGCCCGCAGAAGCTTCATCGATACTATTATCAACGACTTCATAGACGAGATGATGGAGACCTTCCCTTCCCGTACTTCCTATATACATTGCAGGTCGTTTTCTTACCGCTTCAAGTCCACCAAGTACTTTAATACTATCCGCACTATAAGATTTCATTCCTATTACAAAACCTCTCTATAGTCTCAACGGCATGATAATACACATATAGTCGTATTTTCCGACAGTTCTTACAACACCGGGTCCATATGCGTCTCTCATCTCGAGAGTTATTTCGTTTTCACTGACGGCATCGATTGCATCTATAAGATATTTCACATTATAACCCATTTCCAACTCTTTTCCACCATAAGAAATATCTATCTCATCCTGGGCCTCACCCACATCGGGATTAATAGAACTGAGAATCATTTTGTTTGATATGACACGGATCTTCACACCGCTGAACCGTTCATTTGAAATGACACTCATCCTCCGCAACGAGTGGAGAATCTGATTCTTATCGAGGAGTATGTCAATTCCCTCCTCTTGGGGCATCACCTTCTCATAATCGGGATAATCGGCATCAATAAGACTCACCCGCAATACTGTCCCGTCCCTTTTCACAATAAATGCTCCCTGTTTAACGCCGATTTCCACTGATTCACTTCCGTCATCAACAAGCTTCCGAATCTCACCGACGCCCTTTCTCGGAATGATGATACCAGGAGTATCAAAAATCTCTTCGACCTCTGCCTGACGTGCTATCGATAGCCGATGCCCATCGGTCGCTACCATCAACAGAACACCCTCTTGTACCGCAAAGTACACACCGTTGAGACTCGCTCGCATCTCGTCGGTCGAAACAGCAAAAAATGTTTTATTAATCATCTCACGCATCACACTGCACGGCACGTGAAAAAAACCAACATCTTCATCATCCACAACCTCAGGAAATTCATCAACAGCCAATCCTGGAATTTTATATAGTGCCTTACCGCAAGAAATGTTCACCCAGTTATTGTCCAGCTTCTTAAAATTCACCGTATCGCCCTGAATTTCACGTATCATCTCGTACAATTTCCTGGCAGCAACCGTAATTTCACCCTCACCGACCACTTCAGCTCTATAGTCCGCGACGAGACCAATTTCCCTGTCCGTCGCAATGACGGTAATCTTTTCACCGCCCGTTTTAATAAGAACATTATTGAGAATCGGATTCGTCGTTTTTCTCTCCACGATACCAAGCGTCTTTTGAATGCCATCCAGAAAAACTCCTCTTTCAACATTAAATTCCATCTTATCTCCTATTCTTTGTTTTAATTAAAATATAATTTAAAGTATTAGTAAAAGGACCTGTGAATATGTTGATATCTTTTTTACTTTCAACAAAACTGATTTTTTACCTACTACGTGCCTGTGAATAACTTTGTCACATTTTGTTAAGAATAGTTAACAAGTGAATCCTCTATTTCTTTGACCGATTTTTGTATCTTATCGTCATGTTGTATAAGTTTTTCTATTTTGTTGTTTGCATAGATGACAGTGGAATGATCTCTCCCGCCGATCTTTGCACCGATATCGGGAAATGATTGTTTCGTCAGTTTTCTTGCCAGATACATTGCAATCTGCCGTGGTAGAACGAGGTTTTTACTCTTTTTAGGTGATTTGATATCCACGATTTTGATACCGAACTTTTCGGTAACGGCCTTAATCACCTCTTCGACAGTAATCGTTCTTTTCTTTCCTCTTTTTAAGAATTTTTTGAGCACCTCCTTGACAAGATCCATATCAATTTCCCGTCCTGTGAGAGAGGAATACGCGGCGATTCTCGTCAAAAATCCCTCGAGTTCACGTATGTTGGCTTCCCCTGCTTTGGAGGCAATATGGTAGGCAACGTTACCTGGCAGGACAATCTCATTTTCCTGAGCCTTTTTCTCGATAATTGCCACTTTTGTCTCGATTTCCGGCGGCTGGATATCGGCAATGAGACCCCACTCGAATCGAGACCGCAGCCGTTCTTCCAGATTGGGTATCTCCTTAGGAAATTTGTCGCTTGTCACGACGATCTGCTTTCCTGAGTCATGGAGGGTGTTGAACGTATGGAAAAATTCTTCCTGTGTTCTTTCCTTTCCCGCAATAAATTGAATGTCGTCAATGAGGAGCGAGTCAATTTTTCTGTATTTTTCCCTGAATTTCGACATCTTATCATATCGTATCGAATTAATGAGTTCATTCATAAATTCTTCGGCGGATACGTACAATACAGTCATGTCGGTGTATGTCTGTATCGTCGATGAACCAATGGCATTTAAAAGATGTGTTTTTCCGAGGCCGACACCACCATAAATGAATAAGGGATTGTAGGCGTGGGCTGGTTGCTTGGCCACGGCCACAGCGGCCGCGTGGGCGAATTGATTTGATGTACCGACGACGAATCTATCAAAGGTGTAGTTCGGGTTGATGGAGGGGTTAATTCTTCGTTTTGTTACCGTCGCACCTCTTATTGTGGGGGGATTCTTGACGGGCGTTTCAGATGACCTTCTTTCTTTCACGACGTCTGTACCGACAAGAAATGTCAGGGTAACGTGCATGCCCATTACGTGGGACATGGTTTTGATGATAATGTCATGATAGTTTTCGATGACCCAATCGCGAAAGAACTTGTTCGGTACCGACAGATGGATATCGGTGCCTTCGAGTGCAACAATTTTTATCGGACTTATCCACGTTTCGAAATTCTGCTGACTTATATTTTCCCTAATTATTTCGAGATTTTTTTTCCAGAGCGTTTCCACTGTAAGTACCCTTTATACACAGATTTATCAACACCTGTTGATAAATAAGATCCTTTCTTTGCGTCGAAGAAAATGTATGAGAAGCGGTAGCTATATTCACATGGCAAATGAGACCCTAGGTGATATCGTTTTCCATGATATCACGCATGATGCGGCTTAATTCTTCAAGGCCTCTGTACCTGATTCTGATGGTCCCCCCCCTCGACGTTTGCTGTATCGTAACTAAAGTCATCAATTTTGTCGAGAGCTGATTTTCTATTTCTACGATTGTCTCACTCTTCGGAGTTTCTTTTTTTTCACGGGCTGGCGATTTGAGATTACGTGCGAGGCGTTCCGCTTCTCTGACACTGAGTTTTTTTTCTTGTATCGCCTTGAATATTTGCTTCTGGTCCTCTTCCGTGTCGAGAGAAAGAATGGCTCGTGCATGACCCGCCGAGAGTTCCTTTTTTACCAGTGCATCCTGTATCAACCGTGACAACTTTAATAATCTCAAGGAGTTAGCAATTGTAGATCTATCCTTTCCTGTCCGTTCCGATATATCTTCCTGTGATAGTTGAAACTGTGACGCGAGGGTATGGTAGGCGTGGGCCTCTTCGATAGGGTTGAGATCTTCCCGCTGAATATTTTCGACAAGGGACAATTCGGCGACTTTCCTGTCATCTGCCTCCATGATAATAATAGGTACGTTTTTCAGACGCGCGGCCTGGGCAGCCCGCCATCGTCTTTCTCCCGCTATGATCTCATAGCCCGAATTACTTTTCCGCACGACGATCGGCTGGATAATTCCGCTCTTCTTTATCGACTCAATAAGGCTCTTCTGTTCTTCTCCATCAAACACTTTTCGTGCCTGAAACCTGTTCGGCACAAGTTCTTCGATGCCGCACGTGATGAAAGTCGGCTTTTCTATTGAATCATCGATAAGATCGGAAAAAATTGCCCCAAGGCCCTTTCCGAGGGAATTTTTCTTGACCATTTACATCCTCCCATCGGCTATTATTTCTTTCGAAAGTTCTATATACGAGACGGCACCACGGCAATTGACGTCGTAGAGAATGATAGGTAATCCGTAACTTGGACTTTCGGACAGTCTTACATTGCGTGGTATGACGGTATTGAAAACACGTTTCCCGAAGAAGTTTCGCACCTCGTCTGCAACACGGTGGGCTATGCGGTTTCGTGTATCAAACATCGTGAGCAATATTCCGCCAAGGGCGAGGGAAGGATTCAGCCGTACCTGTGTAAGCCTTATAGTATTGAATAGATGTCGTAATCCTTCCATGGCAAAGTATTCACATTGCAGGGGAATGATAACATAATCGGAGGCGACGAGGGAGTTGACGGTCAGAAAACCCAGAGACGGAGGGCAGTCGATGATGAGATACTCATAGGGAGTATCGATATCTTTCACAATGTTCCGCAATCTCGTTTCTCTGTTCTCGAGAGATACGAATTCTACTTCGACGCCGATGAGGTCCTGATTTGACGGGACGACATCCATAGTGGGAATCTGTGTTGAAAAGATCGCTTCTTTCAACGGTATGTGACCGATCATCGCACCGTAAAGATTCTTTCCGTCAATTTCCGATCTGCCTATTCCTACCCCGGTTGTTGCATTACCTTGAGGGTCGCAATCAATCAGGAGGGTTTTTCTTTCGTCGGTGGCAAGAGATGCGGCGAGGTTGATGGCCGTCGTGGTCTTTCCGACGCCACCCTTTTGATTTGCTATACATATAATTTTACTCATTATTTCATTGTCTCAGTCTCAAAATGTTAAAGGAAAATCGGTCGAGGAGACGTTAGCATAAAACGACAACTTTGAGAAGCTATAAATTGCCCGCACCCGTTAACCGCTACGCGTGAAAATGAGGATCGCGCGACCGTCGCCCGTCACCGGAAGTTTCGTTGTGTGGTGTGCGGTCAGGATGAGATGATGCTCCTCTAAGAGTTTCCGTGTGTCACTCATTTCTCCATCGATGCGACCGCCCTTCATGGCTATGAGTATGCCTCCTTCGGAGAGAAACGGGGATGCGGTTTCGACCAATCGTGGAAGCTTGAAAGAGGCTCTGGATATCACCACATCGTAGGTACCTCGATGGGCATCTTGCGTGGCAAGGCGCGCAGCTCTTTCGTTAATGATATGGACGTTATAGAGGCGTAGCAAGCGGACGACCGACTTGAGAAACGATGTTTTCTTTCTGGAAGAATCCATGAGAGTAACCCGCAGGGAGTGCCGGAGTATCGCGATTGGTATACCCGGAAATCCTGCACCGGATCCAATGTCGAGGAGACTATACCTGGTATCGTCTATAAACGGGAGAGCGGTAAGGGAGTCGATGATGTGTTTGATCGGAATATCGAGGGGCGTCTTGATTGATACGAGCGACATCTTCTCGTTCCATCGGAGAAGCTCTCGTGTGTACTCCTCAAAAAGGGCACACTGCTCTTTCTGTAGAGGGATTCCTGTGTCCCTTGCAGCACGTATCAGTATGTCTCGTAACCCCATCATCGAATCTACAATTTGCTTGATGGACGATTTTAGGATAAAAGCAGGGTCGGAGACAACAGGAAAATGACGCAGGGAAAGAAAAAAGATGGAAGATCGAATCAAACGCAGTAATATAACCGTTGTTCTCAATAGGCCAAAATATGCCGGAAATATCGGATCGACAGCCCGGTGCATCAAGAATATGGGCATTGAGCGCCTTGCCGTCGTGAATGATCGGGAGCATGATATCAATGTGATACAGCAGATGGCCACTCATTTCGCGCAGGATGTCATCGACAACATGACGAGTTTTGACTCGTTGCATGATGCCGTCAGCGGGTATCAGTATGTCGTAGGGACAACCGCCCGGCTGGGGAAGAAAAATTATCGTCAACCTGTCATTGAACCCCGTGAGATGGCCGAACGACTCGTTGCTGTATCGCAAAACAACAGCGTGGCGCTGGTTTTTGGCCCTGAGGACCGGGGACTGACCAATGAAGAGTTACGCCTCTGCCAGGGGCTTATCACCATTCCTACCGCCGAAAGTTTCAAGTCTCTTAATCTCTCCCACTCGGTGATGATTGTCTGTTATGAACTGTTCGTCGCTTCGGTGATCACAGGGGCGGAAATTATTCCGCGACTCGCCACCTCCGCAGAACTGGAGGCCATGTATGACCATCTCCAGAAGATGTTCGTAACGATCGATTTTATCAATCACGAGAATCCGGATTACTGGATGATGAATGTACGACGGCTGTTCTCACGGCTGCAGCTTACCTCCAAAGAGGTAAAGATCATGCGCGGAATTTGTCGTCACGTGGAACGGCATGTAAGGCAACAAAAAACTTGACTTTCCCCGATGAGGCACTTAATAGTTTCAACTTGTATGGTTGGGCGTTCAGCCCAGCGTACCATGACATGGCCGGAGGAATAATGAGCCACTACAGTAAAGAAGACATTTTACGAATTGTGCACGATCAAGGAGTGAGTTTTATTCAGTTTTGGTTTACCGATGTCCTTGGTATGCTGAAAAGCTTTTCCGTAACCCCCTCTGAGCTCGCGACCGGATTGCATGAAGGTATGGGATTTGACGGATCATCTATTGAGGGTTTTGCCAGGGTCGAAGAGAGTGATATGGTCGCACTGCCGGACCCCGATACATTTTGTATCATACCATGGATAAAGGCCGACGGACCGGTTGCGCGAATAATCTGTGACGTCGTCAATACCGACGGGAGTCCCTATGAGGGTGATCCCCGACATGTTCTTCGAAGAGGGCTCGCACGGGCAGGCGATATGGGATATACCTTCTATGTCGGGCCGGAACTGGAGTATTTCTATTTTCAGAACAGTAATGATCCTCTGATAATAGATAGAGGCGGATATTTCGACGTGGCCCCGTCCGATCTCGGCGGAGAACTGCGAAGGGCAACGGTGGAGGTACTGCAGAAAATAGGTGTTGAGGTCGAATACAGTCACCACGAAGTTGCGCCCAGCCAGCACGAGATCGATCTGCGCTACTGTGAGGCCCTTAAGATGGCGGACAATGTTATGACGTATCGAGCGACGGTGAAGGAGGTCGCGAGGGTGCACAACGCCTATGCTACTTTCATGCCCAAACCGATTCTTGGGGAAAATGGCAGCGGTATGCATGTCCATCAGTCACTCTTCAGGGGTGACAAGAACTGCATGTTCGATCCTCAAGACGAGTATCATCTTTCCGATGTGGCGAAGCACTATATTGCAGGGTTACTGCGCCACGCCCGCGAGATGACTGTGGTGACGAGTCAATGGGTCAACTCCTACAAACGGCTCATTCCCGGCTACGAGGCGCCTGCGTATATATCGTGGGCACGGCGCAACCGCTCGACTCTCGTTCGGGTGCCCATGTACAAACCGGGAAGAGAAAAGGCGACGAGGGTTGAATATCGAAGTCCCGACCCTGCATGCAATCCGTATCTGACATTTGCCGTGATGCTTGCGGCAGGACTCAGCGGAATAGAAAAAAAATACCCCCTTACGGCCCCCGTCGAGGAGGATATTTTCGCCATGACGACCAAACGGCGGCGGCAATTGAAAATACGAGATCTTCCCGGAAGTCTGGTAGAGGCAATTCAGGAAGTGGAAAAGAGCAAACTCGTCAGAGAGGCTCTCGGCGATCATATTTTCAATAAGTTTGTGGAAAATAAAAAGGTCGAGTGGGATATGTACCGAACGCATGTCTCACGCTACGAGATAGATAAATACCTTTCCATACTGTGACGGCATGTCGGCAGTATGCATGATACAGCGTGGGAGAAAGAGGAACAATGAAACGAGTCTTTTCTTTTACCGGTGCGAGAAAAATAGTATTCGGAAGCGGGTCATTTAACGAACTGGCGGATCATATACGGGAGATCGGGGGAACGAAACCGTTTATCGTTCTGGACAGAAATCTCGCAGGAGGCGGATTGCGAGAGAAGGTAGCCGAGCTCTTCGATCGTGCAAAGATGAAGTATACCCTGTACGACCGTGTTGATGCCGAGCCTGCTCTCCAACTGGCTGACGAAGGGGCTGGAATGGCGCGAAAGGAAAAAAATGATATTGTTGTGGGTATTGGTGGTGGAAGTGCGATGGACACGGCAAAGGCGGTTGCTGTTGTTGCCGCGAACAAGGGAAAGGCGAAAGACTATCTGGGATTGAATAAGATTGCGGCCCCGGGGCTTCCGAAAATTATGGTGCCCACCACCGCCGGTACGGGGAGCGAAGTGACCTTTACGGCGGTATTCATCAGAAAAGATTTGGGGAAGAAAGAGGGGATGAACAGTCCCTTTCTCTATCCAGAGCTGGCCCTGTGTGATCCTCTGTTAACCCTCAGCGTTCCTCCCTCAGTCACGGCGACGACAGGAATCGACGCATTCTGCCATGCATTTGAGTCGTACACCTCCCTTATTGCCAGTCCTATGAGCGAACTGTTTTCCCTTGAGGCGATGGGTCTTATCGCCGCCCATCTGAGAGCCTGTGTGCACAATGGTTCAGATGTTTCAGCACGGGAAAACATGTTGCTGGGAAGTCTCTATGCCGGGCTGGGGCTCGCAAACGCCGGGGTGACGGCGGTGCATTCACTCTCGTATCCCCTCGGGGGGAAATACGGCGTCCCTCATGGGTTGGCAAATACGGTGCTACTGCCTGCCGTCATGAGGTTCAATCTTCCTGCTGCAATAGAAAAACTTGCTGTCGTGGCGGAGGTAATGGGCGAACAGGTAGATGATTTTTCCGAGCGAGACGCGGCACAGATCGCCGTGAGCGCCGTGGAAGATATGATTGATGATTGTGGTATTCTCGATACCCTTGAGACACTCGGCGTCGCAAAAGTCGATTTCCCCGAGCTTGCGGAGTCAGCGATGGTCGTTGCACGGCCCCTTGCAAATAATCCGCGAAACGTTTCGGTCGAGGATGCCATGGAAATATATGAAGACGCGTATTGATAACACACGCACCATGTGAGAGGTACGATGACATTATTCTAGCTCCGAGTGTTGCGAAGCGAACATTTCGGCACATCGAACGGGGAGGAAATCATGCCGGGTAACGAACTGATTGGCAAAGAAGAGATGAAGGAAGTCATGGATGTCTTGGAAACGGGCATTTTGATGCGATACGAATTTGATGACCAGCGACAGGGTGTCTACAAAGTACAGGAATTTGAGAGAGCGTTTGCCGAATACCTCGGTGCGCAGTACACCCTTGGCGTGACGTCCGGGTCTGCAGCGCTGAAAGTGGCCTTGACGGCACTCGATGTCGGACCGGGGGATGAAGTAATCGTTCCGGCCTTCGATTTCATCGCCACCTATGAAGCGGTTCTCGAGGTCGGTGCCGTGCCGGTGATGACTGATATTGATGATTCGTTGAATCTCGACCCTCGCGCCATAGGGGATCGGATAACACCATATACCAAGGCGGTCATTCCGGTACACATGTGTGGAGCCCCGGCGAAAATTGACGAGATCGTCGCCGTCGCAAAAACGAACGGCATCGCCGTTTTGGAGGACAATGCCCAGGCCTGTGGGGGAAGTTATGGGGAGAATAAACTGGGTACATTCGGAGACATGGCAATCCTGAGCTTCGATTTCTATAAAACCATTACCACCGGTGAGGGGGGTATGATCATCACGAATGACAAGCGCCTCTACGATCGATCGGACTGGTATCACGACCACGGCCATGATCATAATCCCAACGTCGGCCGAGGCCTCGAGGGGAGAACAATTCTCGGATTCAACTATAGAATGACCGAACTTCAAGGTGCCGTCGGGCTGGCGCAGTTGCGAAAACTCGACTATATTGTGGAACAGCAGAGGAAAAACAAGGCCGCTATCAAGAATGTGCTGGGTGAAATTGACGGAGTCGGATTCAGGACCCTCTTCGATCCCGCAGGAGACACGGCAACATTTCTGGGGTTCAACTTCCCGGATGCCGCAGCGGCCAAGGTGTTTCAGGGGGCATTGAAGGAAGAAGGGTGTGATACCATCTACTATAAGGAGAACGCCTGGCACTATGCGCCCAACTGGGAACACCTGATTGCATGGTCGACGGCAAACTCAAAGAAATTTCCCTTCTGCAGCCATGAAGGAGCGATCGATTACGGCGTTGAATGCATTCCCCAGGCGGAGGACATCCTCGGGAGAACCCTTTTTATGATCATACCCGTGAGGATGGAAGAAGCGCGTCTGGAAGAGATAACGAACGGGATCCGGAAAGCCGCGAAGGCGCTATAATATCGCAAAGGAGAGACAGTGAATGATTGTCGTCACTGGTGGTGCCGGTTTCATCGGCAGTGCAATGGTGTGGAGACTCAACGCCGAGGGCATTGATGATATTCTCATCGTCGACAACCTCGGCACATCCGATAAATGGCAGAATCTCGTCAACAGGCGGTATGCCGAGTACCTCCACAAGGGCCGGTTCATCGATATGGTGAGGAGTGATGCGGTTCCCTATGATGTGGAGGCGGTGGTTCATATGGGCGCCTGCTCTTCCACGACGGAACGCGACGCAGACTACCTCATGGAAAACAACTACCGGTACAGCTGTGCCTTGGCCGAGTGGGCCGCAAAGAGAGATATCAGGCTTATTTATGCAAGCAGTGCAGCAACTTACGGCGATGGCACCTGCGGCTTTTCCGACGAGGACGCCGTCAGCAAAACGCTGCAGCCGATTAATATGTATGGTTATTCAAAACAGCTGTTCGATCTCTGGCTCTTCCGCCACAAGCTCGAAGACACCATGGTTGGCCTCAAATTTTTTAATGTATTTGGCCCCAACGAGTATCACAAAGGTGAGATGAGGAGCGTCGTACACAAGTCTTTCGAACAAATTCGTGATACGGGGCAGGTACACCTCTTTAAGTCTCACCGGCCGGATTACGGTGACGGGGAGCAGGCGCGGGATTTCGTCTATGTCAAGGATTGTGTCGATGTGGTGTGGTGGTTACTGCAGAATCGTCAGGTAAACGGAATTTTTAATCTGGGCACAGGGGTGGCCCGGACGTGGAGGGATCTCGTCACGGCGGTTTTTACGGCCATGAATCGTGATGTGGCCATCGAATTTGTTGACATGCCCGAATCTATTCGCCCTCAGTATCAATATTTTACGGAAGCACAGATGGGAAAACTGGTATTGGCGGGATGTCCCGTTTCCTTTCGTCCTCTTGAGGAAGCGGTTTCCGATTATGTCACCGACTACCTGGCGGCCCCTGAGCCACATCTGTAGATCGTTCCGTACACGCGGGTGTCTCTATGAAAGTTATTTGCGTAATTCCCAGTCGCTATCACTCCTCCCGTTTTGAAGGGAAACCTCTCGCCGATATCCACGGAAAGCCAATGATCCAGCACGTCTATGAGAGAGTCTTGCGGAGCAACAGCGTCACGTCTGTTGCTGTCGCGACGGACGACGGGCAAATATTCGAAGCGGTCAAGAAGTTCGGCGGCACCGTGGTACTGACCTCATCGTACCACCGGTCTGGAACGGACCGGATCGCCGAGGCAGTTGACACTATCGAGTGCGATGACAGGGATATCATTGTGAATGTTCAGGGTGATCAGCCACTGTTTGACCCGGTTCAGATCGATGAGGTTGTCAAGCCTCTCCTGGATGATCCCGGGGTGTATTTCAGTACTCTCGTGTATAGAATAAAAAGAGAGGAAGAAATCCATCATCCCAACGTGGTAAAAGTGGTCTTCGACAGGGATCATTTTGCCCTCTATTTCTCCCGGGCGACCATTCCGTGTGTGAGGGACGAAGGGACCCGAGCCGCATTTTACAAGCATCATGGGATATACTCGTACCGAAAGTCGTTTTTGATGACCTTCACACAACTCGAACCGGGGTACCTTGAACGGATGGAATCTCTGGAGCAGTTGCGGGCCCTTGAGCACGGGTACAAGGTAAAGGTGGTAGAAACGCTTCACGATTCGGTGGAGGTTGACACTCCTGAGGAGCTTGAGCGCGTCAAGAGACTGATAAGGGAGGGAGGAGAGAAGATATGACGGTGAAAATCATCGATTCTCACATGCACTGCGGAGTCCAGAATGTGGATCAGCCCATCGACATGATCAAGGCCTACCTGGCGAGGGGGGGAATTGACGGTGCCTGCCTGTACGCGCCGGTCGAGGACATTTATGATCGGTATGATTACCACTTTCAAGATACGCCGGGGTGGATGGCGTGCCGACAGCGTGCGAACGACTATCTCCTCGGTGTGCAGGAGGCGGATGACGATATATTCGCGTATTATTTTGTCTGGAACGCTTTCAAAAAGGAAGAACTTGCAAAGGGTTACAGGGGGATCAAGTGGCATCGACACGAGAACGAACCGGTGTACCACTATGACGATCCTCGCTGTGAAGACTTTCTCCAGGAGGCGTACCGGTTGCAACTGCCGATCGTTCTTGAAGAATCTTTTGAAAACACGCGCTATTTTGTCGAGCGCATCGCCGGAAAGACACCGATCATTATTCCTCATCTGGGAGGGTTGAATGGTGGCTTCTCAAATCTGTTTCGTGCCGGCATATGGGACAGTGAAACCGTGTATTCAGATACAGCACTGGCCGCGACACGGGAGATGCGCATGTTTATAGAGCACTACGGTGTTGACCGATTGCTGTTCGGAAGTGACTTCCCCTTCGGTATTCCCTCTAACGAGCTTTCGAAGGTGACGAGTCTGCGACTCAGCGACGGAGATTTCGAAAAGGTTGCCAGTTCGAATATACGCCGATTGATACAGGTGCCGGAGTAGGGCGAGTGAAATATCGGCGTAAAAGAAAGAAAGATGGTATATGAACGTAGTAGACAGTCTCCATGCCTTCATATGGCGTGACATGACAACGAATAATTGCAATTCATTTTTTATTGACGGACCGGTGAAGGTATTGATCGATCCGGGTCATCGTCATCTGTTTGAACACGTGAGAAAGGGCCTTGGGGAGCTGAATCTCTCCCTCGAAGATATCGACGTAGTCATGATAACCCATGGGCACCCGGATCACTTTGAGGCAGTTCAGGAATTCCCAGACGCAACACTTCTCGCCATGGCACAGGAAGAATTTGAATTCATCAAGAAGGCGACGGGTAATTACTATAAGGTACGGGAACCGGCGTTCTATCTCCAGGGAGGGGATCTGCACGTAGGCGACCACCATTTTCAGATTATCCCGACCCCCGGGCACTCGCCCGGTTCTATCAGTATTTACTGGCGCGACTACAAAGTACTCTTCACCGGAGACGTGATCTTTAAACGGAGTGTCGGACGTACCGATTTGCCGGGTGGAAAGGGCCGTCTTCTCAGAGAGAGCATAGAAACTCTCGCCACCCTGGAGGTAGAATACCTCATGCCGGGACATGGAGAAATCATAACAGGGACAAAAAACGTCCGGGAAAACTTCGAGATCGTCAAAAGAATGTGGTATAACTACCTGCGGTAGCAAGTAACCGGTCAGTGAATCCTTCCCGTAAGTGTTGGTACACCGCCTGCCATTCATCATCGCCGGAAATAGTAGGAACGACGGCGCTGCCGGATATTCCCCGTGATGAGAGAGTATCTCTAGCGTTCTGAAGCATCTGTTCCTGTTTCTTTCCCACATCGTCTTGAAATTGAGCGACGAGGCGTACGATCGGTGAAGGGTCGATGCCGCAGATCTCTTCAAGAAGGGCGAGCGGTTTCGTGATGTCCCCTTCAGGATCAATGGTGCGGAGGATCTCTTCAGTAAATAGGGTGGTCAATTCACGCAGATGTTCCTGTCCCGCGGCCGTTATTTCTTTGCGGATGGTGTCTGCGTCTATACGTCGGTCCAGGTAGGCGTGAATCCATCGGGCAACCTTTCCGCTCCACTCACTGCGCCTGATCTGAGCTTTTTCTTCGTCGGTGATCGTCATGTTTTTTGTTTTTTCCATAATAAGGTCAAGGGTACTCTTGATGTCTCCCATGTCACGGTCTCCACTGTTTAATCGTTATTTGTGATAATGGTAATCTGTTGCTGTAGCTTGTCGGCTTTGATGCTCTCGCCGGTGCGTTCGTAGAGGCGCTTCATCTGTTCGAGATATGCGACGAGCGCTCGTTTCCATCCCTGCTCGGAGGCGGTTTCCGCCGCACGTTGCAGGGTTACAAGATCATATCGTCGTTTCGCAACGGAAACCCCCGATGCGATGAGGCGTGAAAGTGGGTCTGCAATGGTTCCGATCGTTGCATTAATATCCTCGATGGACCCCTCACGCAGGGCATGGAAAAAGGGGCGGTATCTTCCAGGGAGCACATCGGCGCTGACATGATCGAGGTTACTCTGGAGAAACAGGGAGAAATTCCTGTCGGCCACGTCAGAGGTATGAGCAACTAACTGCTTGTAATTACTACACAATGATGTTTCAAGTGCGGCTGTCTTGACGGCACATTGTATCAGGTATGCTCGAGCGAGCACCGTGATATTGCCGCTGGTTTTGATCTCGGCAACTGCCCTGGAAAAGGCACGGGATGCCCTGGTGTCATCACCGGTCAGGTAAGATGTTTTAAAATGCTCCAGGTGGGTAACGCTTGCCGTTTTCCACACAGGGACGGGCCGCGATGTGCAGCTGCAGATGAGGATCACCATGAGGCAGGCATATATGGTTTGCGAAACCTTGTTCATGGAAGTGCTATCTCACTTTCTTTTTCCCCAGGAAGAAGCGTGTCAATATCTTTCAGAAGCGCGTTCGTTGCATCGAGGGCCGTGTCAATATCTTCTTTGAGTTTGTCGAGGTTCGCTGTCGACTTTACCACATCAGAACTAATTTTAGGCACATCGTCGATTGCCGAATTGAGTCGTTCAAGTTTTTCGGTTACATCTTTTAGTATTACACGTACCAGTGGAAGGATCCCCTCTTTTCCGAAGAAACGGTCATCCGTCTTCGCGGCGACGGCATCCACGCGGGTGAGCAGGTGGTCCAATGTGCGGCTGATGTCGTTGAGCCTGACGAATGCCTGATTAATTGAAGACACCGTCTTTTTGTCACCCAGTGCCATTTCGAGAAGTGTCTGTTTGCCGGCGAGAGTGGCGGTAATCTTCTCCGAGTTTTCAAGGATAGTTTCAACTTTTTTGAGGAGCGGCTGGGTCTTCTGGATGGCTTCGTCGATACTATCGACGGGAAAGACCTCCGGCACTGTTTGCGGCGTGAGGACAGGACTTTCAAGACTCTCCGTGTAGACAACGATTTTCGGTTTCCCGATCAAGGGTCTGTCGAGAATAAAAATGCTATCGCTTCGCATCCACTTTACATGCCGCTCAGGAACTTTGATTGTAATGATGACGAGACCTTCTTCGTTCAGCTCGAGACTGTGTACCTTGCCGATCTGAAATCCTGAAAATACCAAGGGCATGCCCTCGCTGAAACTCTCTCCCGATTTCGAAGAGAACGTGAATGTATAGACCTTGGAAAACACGTCTTTCTTGAATGCCATATACGCCACAAAAGCAGAAATGAGCAGGAGAACAATGATAACGAAAAGCCCTACTTTGAATTCAATATTACGTGGCATCTATCTTCCCGTAGCGGTATTTATTCCACACATAATCTAATATATAACACTCTGTATACAAATCATCTACATTTTTCAAGATGTGGTACATATAGGAAGAATCTCTGTTTGATGACAGCAGCTGAAACGGCCTGGTAATGATGACAATGGCGTCCTTTACCATGGCGGCCCGTAATATCATCGCACAAAACCGCTCTTTTTCGGTCAAGGCGGCATTTTTGCTGAGGGCGATATGCTCCAGATTGCATCGCTTCAGATAGTGGATTGCGCGATTTCGCGCTTCGTCTTTCGGCATGTATTCGTGGTACTGTGTGATCAGGGCAACATTCTCCCAGACTCTGAGGTTGGAGATAAGGGGGATTTCTGAAGAAACCAGACCGACCCGGGGGTACCGCGCGATATATTCCCGCAGAGCATTTTCAAGTTCCCGGTCACTTTCGAAGAAGGTTATATGGAGATCGCTATTAATGACAGCACCTCGATTACTACAATTGCGATAAAGACCCTGATCATGCCGTGCAGTACCGCCACGGGGATGCTCGTTAATTCGTATGACGCTCTCATTCCGGAACGTATTGGTATGAGAGTGATAAAAAATCCGAAGGTGACGCATTTGAGAATGAAGATTATCACAATAGAAGGATGTATGGCATCGGCGACAATGGTCGAATAGGTTGTGAGACTCATGCCAAAAAGAAGCGTTGAAAAGAGAAACCCGCTCGTCAACAGCACGATAGAAAATAAACCGTTGAGCAGGACGAGGGAAATCATGCCGTTGACGATCCGAGGGAAGAAGAGATAGACATTTGCGTCGATGTTGAATGCCTTGAGGGTATCGAGCTCCCTGTTGACTTTCATGGTAGCGATTTCGGTATTGATGGCGGAACCGGAACGCAACGCCAAGAGGAGTACCGTAATAAACGGTGAGACCTCGTTGAGGGCAAATCCGACGAGCACATTGCCGAGGTACCGGTCAAGACCGAACTCCTTCGTTGTCTCGAGCACAACGCCCATCGTGAGGCTTCCCAGAATAACCGAGATGCTAAGAAAGAGGGGGAGTATCTGTACCGATGTGTAGTAAATCTGGTGGACCAAGACGGACCTCACGGCACTGTTATACGCTTTCCTGTCGAAAAGTTTGAAAAATATGGTAGCAGCAAAGGAAATCGTATCAGCGAGTGATGCGACGAAATGTATTGTCACTCTGCCGGTATGTTCTATCACGCAACTTACGTACTGCATCCGCCCACTATACCTCACGCCATTTATGGATTTATTTCTGCCGGATGTCAACTATTTTGAAAAGGGTGTTGCCACCATATCAGGGATCGGATGCGTGGTTATTCCGGGAACGTCTCGCTTTTTGTCGGTTGAAATTTCATTATATATGATTATAATATAAGCCATGGTGGGTTGTCAGTAACGGTATAGTGAACCTAAGGTATCGCACGGGAAAGGAAGGACCATGAAAATAGTAAGATTTGTTTCCGACGACGGCAGAACATACTATGGGGCGTTTGATTCGGAAAGACCGGATGAGGCACGGATCATTGAGGGAAGTATTTTTGAAGAAATAACGGTTACAGAGACGGTCAAAAACATCGATCAGCTCTTACCCCCTTTAGACCCCCCGAATGTGTTTGCGCTCGGCTTCAGTTATGGCAAACATGCGCAAGAAGTGGATGTGCAGTATCCTGAAAACCCGGTGATGTTTCTCAAATCGACTACCAGTGTCATAGGGTACGGAACGCCGATCGTTCTGCCCAAAGCCGGCCCCGAAGAGGTTGATTACGAAGCGGAACTGGCAATAGTGATCGGAAAACTGGTGAAAAATGTCTCGCGCGAGAACGCAAAGAAGTACATTCTGGGATACACCTGTGCCAATGATGTGAGCGCCAGGGATTGGCAGTTTCATAAACAGAAGCATCAGTGGGCACGGGGCAAGAGCTTCGATACATTTTGCCCGATCGGCCCCTGTATCGTAACGTCCGATGAAATCGAAGATCCCGACAACCTCAGGGTCCAGTCTATTCTGAATGACACGGTCATGCAGGATTCAACGACGTCAGATATGTTTTATGACATTGCTTCGATCCTGAGTGATCTCAGCCAATCATTGACATTGCTCCCCGGTACCATTATCTTGACAGGTACCCCCGCGGGGGTCGGCTTTACCCGGGAACCACCCGTTTTTCTCAGGAATGGCGATAGCGTAACCGTGAGAATCGAGCAAATTGGAGATCTCACGAATCCGGTTACGATGGAAAAATAGCATGACGTGCAAGGAGGTAGTGATAGAAAAATGAGCAAGGACACTAGTAAAAGAAGGCGTTTCCTCGCGTTCTTCATGGCGTTTTTTATGGGGATTTTTATACTGTCTCTTGTGAAGGTGACCGGGTTCGCCCCCATGACTGTCGGACCGGTCGTGCAGGAGGCACTTGTGCCGGCGGAGGCAATCGCGCAGTCGGTGCCGATGTCGTTCGCAGACTTGGCGGAGAAACTCAAACCTTCGGTCGTCAATATCAGAACGACGAAAATAGTAAGTACGGGTGGGATGACGGCTTTCAGGCAGCCCTTCGGGAAAGGAAGCCCATTTGAACATTTTTTTGGCGATGAGTTCTTTAAGCGATTTTTCGGCGATATACCGCAAAGAGAGTTCAAACAGAAGAGTCTCGGCTCCGGGTTTATTATAAGCAAGGATGGCTATCTTTTCACGAACTACCACGTGGTGGAGAAGGCGGACGAAATCCTCGTCAAGGTATCGGATGGCAAGGAGTATAAGGCCAAGGTTGTCGGGAAAGACAAAAATACCGATATTGCACTCATGAAAATCGAGCCGGATAACAGCCTTCCGACTGTTCCCCTTGGCGATTCGTCGAAGTTGCGTGTGGGTGACTGGGTTGTTGCGATTGGCAATCCGTTCGGACTGTCGCAAACAGTAACGGCGGGGATCGTGAGTGCCAAGGGACGGGTCATCGGGGCCGGTCCCTACGATGATTTTATACAGACGGACGCCTCCATCAATCCTGGAAACAGCGGCGGGCCGCTTTTCAACCTCGCAGGGGAAGTTGTGGGGATCAATACGGCGATTGTCGCCCAGGGTCAGGGTATCGGATTTGCCATACCGATCAATATGGCGCGAGACATCCTGCCGGATCTGAAGGCGAAGGGAAAAGTCGTGCGAGGATGGCTCGGCGTTGCCGTGCAGGATATCACAGAAGAAATCGCGGAGAGTCTCAAGAGTAAAAAGAAAGAAGGTGCTCTCGTGGCGGATGTCTTCGAGGGAGACCCAGCGGATAAGGCAGGTATTGAAGCGGGCGATATCATCATTGCAATAAACGGAACCGAGGTAACAAATACCCATGAATTGCTGAAGGTTGTGGCGGGGGTCAAGGTTGGCGAGAAGGTCACCATTACGGTGTTGCGGGACGGCAAAGAAAAGAAATTTCGTGTAAAAATTACCGAACGACCGGAGAGAGAGCTCCTCGCGCGGAAGGGGACCGGGAGAGAATATCTCGGAATGACCGTCCAGGAGATAACACCAGAGATCCAGGAACACCTCGGACTGCCGAACAGGTATGGTGTTATCATCACGACCGTAAAGGAAGGAAGCCCGGCGGCAGAGGCGGGAATCAGGGCCGAAGATATTGTACTGCAGATCAACAGAACACGGATTGAGTCGATCGACGACTACGCTAAGGCAATGTCGGCAACCGAGTCACAACGCAGCGTGTTACTCCTCATACAAAGAGGTGAGCAGAAATTTTTCATGGTCATACGGAAGTAGTTGCATGAAAAGGGGAAGGGGAGACCCTTCCCCTTTTCACAGAAAAATATCTTGTCAAAACCTTCCCTCATAGACTATCGTCATACGGACTAATACGAGAACGGTATACGAAGTACTTACAACGGGGATACTGTACTTGTGAAAGGAGTTTCGCAAAGACGGATGCCGACCGATGATCTACTAATGACGATATACAGGGCGATGGAGCGACATTTCGGTGATCTCTCGTGGTGGCCGGCGGATTCGCCGTTTGAGGTTGCCGTCGGCGCTATCCTGACGCAAAATACGAACTGGAAAAACGTAGAACGGGCGATTGCCGCGCTGAAGGGGCGAGGATTTATGACCCCCACAGCTATTGCGAAGGCGGAGGATGTCGAAATTGCGGCGTGTATCCGGTCGTCGGGATACTACAATGTAAAGACGAAGAGGCTCAAGGCGTTTGTGCAGTTTCTCGAAGAGGGGTATGGTGGCGAGATGGAAACGATGTGTGCGGGGGATATGTGGCCTCTCAGAGAGAAACTTCTCGGTGTCAATGGGATCGGGGAAGAGACGGCAGACAGCATCCTGCTGTACGCGGGCAACATGCCGATCTTCGTGGTAGATCAGTATACGAAGAGAATTCTGGGGCGACACGATATTGTCGGTGAGAGATGGAAGTACGGAGAGATACAGCAACACTGTATGAGACACCTCCCCCATGACGCGGTGTTGTATAATCAGTATCACGCACTGCTGGTGAACACGGGGAAGCATTTCTGCAGGCGGCGGCCGCTGTGTGATGAGTGTCCTCTCTGCAGCATCGGCAGCAGGGAGGACCGTACGTGACATCCGGAAGGCATATCCGGGGAAGGGAACAACCGCAAGACGACCGGCAGCATATAGTGAAAATGATACAAGCGGGAGGAGCACTGAAGAAGCATGACAGAGCTGCACGATTATGCCGGCATCATCCACTTTCATTCGGAGTACTCCCATGACGGACGAATACCCCTCAAAGAGATTTTATCCATCGCGGGGGAACAGGGGATCGATTTTCTGCTCCTGACGGATCACTCGAGCCTCGAGGGGAGGTGGCAGGGAATGGAGGGGTGGAATAACACGGTATTGCTCGTCGTCGGCCAGGAGATAAGCCCACGATTTAACCACTACCTCGCCTTTGGCATCGATGAAGAAATTCAGGTGGACGAACAGGATATAATCCCCCCACAGGGATATGTGGACAGGGTGAGAAAAGGAGGAGGTATCGGGTTTATCGCCCATCCCGACCATGAAGGGACGGAAATGTTTCACGTGAAACACTTCCCGTGGGTTGATTGGGATGTGTCGGGGTATACAGGCATGGGGGTCTGGGATTTCATGACCGACTGGCAGGCATCACTCAGGAATTATCCAAGAGCTTTAATGAGTTACCTCTTTCCCGCCCATGTTCTCCGGGGGCCGCGGCAGGTGACGCTCGATCGGTGGGACAGACTGAACCAGGCAAGCAAGATCTCCGGTATCGGCGAACTTGATAATCATGACACGCCGCGAAAGGTGCTGGGTATTTCCCTCAGCGTCTTTCCCTTTCGGAGGGCCTTCCGGCTCATTCGCACGCACGTCGTGCTCCATACCCGCTTGGAAGGTACGAGCGAGAGGGATATCCCGATGCTCCTCGATGCATTGAAGGAGGGGAGGGCATATATTGCACTGGAGTATTTTGAGAGGGCGAAGGGATTTTCATTTTCGATTGCCGGCGCAGGTGTGAGAGCCACCATGGGCGAGGCATTTCCTCTCGCCGGCAGCGCTACTCTCCAGGTGCGAACACCGGTGACGGGAAAGATCCGTGTCCTGCGGAATGGGCACATCATTCACGAGGTGGAGGGCAGGGAGGGCGTATATTGCGTACGGGAGGGCGGGGTGTACCGTGTTGAGGTCTACCTGAGGCGATGGTGGCGATGGAGGCCCTGGATTTTTTCAAATCCTATCGCTGTCACCGTTTTGTCAGTGAAACGATAATCACCGGTCAAAACCGATTTCGTGGGCGTATGCGAACTGTCGTTGCCACGGGACCGCGGGGTGGACGTTCACAATGGTATCAGCACCGATCCGTATGATGGATTCTCTGTCAACCTCGACGGGGTTATAGCCGCCGATAAATCCCCGATCGTCTGCAATCACGGGATTGGCACCCGGCCAGCAGTCACATTCAGCGGTTATTCGGACGAGGGCATTCACGAGCAGGGATTTCTCCTTGATCCGTTTCCATACCGCCGCAGCTGTCTCAACCAGTTTTTCCTGAAATACGGTGCTGTCTGTATCCCAGAAGATCCGGAGAGCGCCTTCTGGACACATGGCGATGCACTGGGCACATCCGATACACAGATCGAGGTCGTAGGTGGGGTAGTCATCTGAACCAGGAAATGATGCCGCACCGGTGGGGCAGATGTCTGTGCAGATGCCACACCGGGTGCAGCGTTCTTCTTTGAGCACCGGATGAGCGTCGGCGTGCATTCGCTGCTTTTGCGCCCGCGAGGCAAAGCCCATGGAGATATTTTTTATGGCACCGCCGAATCCTGCTTCGAGGTGTCCTTTGAAGTGGGAAAAGATAAAGAATCCCGCAACTTTTTCAACCAGAGAGGTCACCTGTACCGTATCGAAGTGGGAAAAGTGTGCGTCGATATCGATGACATCCCGGCCGTCCATTCCATCGCCGATGACCACAGGGCATCCGAGGTATTCTTCCGTATATCCGTGGCTCCGTGCCGTTTCAAGGGAATCTTTTCCCGTCCGTCGCCCGCCCGAATAGAGTACCGTGGTGTCGAAAATAAAGGGCTTCGTCCCCTGTTCCAAAAGCCACGCGATGATCTCCCGTGCAAAATAGGGAGCGAGGAAGCTGGTGTTTCCCCGCTCTCCCCAGTGGAGTTTCACCGCGACGGAATCTCCGCTTCTGTAGGGGACGTCGAGCTGTGCGAGAACCGACCTGAGGGCAATAAGGTGCTGTTCTATGGTGTCGTCAGAGGCATGAAAGATAGTGTCACTGTGCATTAATTCCTCCCATGGGGGCAGTATCGTCTTCAGGCAATCAATCGGCGAGGGCGTTGAGTGCGTAGGTGAAAAATTCATCCGACGATCGTTTCAACGATGCCTGTTCGAACGGACACATGCCGTCTCCGTTTCGATTAATGATGAACGGAACGAGACGCGAAAAGGTGTAGTGAATGCCGCGGGTTTTCAACGTCTCCGCAGCGAGATCGCTTCCTATCGGTGCGTACAGCTCCGTACAGCGAGCCTTGTCAAGAAGCAGCGCAGCGGCGTTGCCGACGATGCGGTCAAAAACCGCAACCGCGGGTAAGGGCTCCTCCTGTCCTTTCAGGTAATCGATGAGTGGGGCAATCCCTTTTTCCGCGGAACGGAAAATGACCGTTCTTTCCTTCCATATCCAGAGAGTGTCGCTACTGTTGAGAAACGCGTCGAAGGAAGATTCGTTACAGGACATTGCGAACCGACCGAGGGGGAAGATGTTTGAGGATGAGGGGCAGTACCACGAGCTGCAGTACTATGCCGGGCCATCCCAGTGTAACGGCCGTCCAGATCTCGGAGAACGGATGTGCTACGGCCAGAAGCGGCAGTGAGAGCACAAGCCATGTGCAGAGGCGTCCCAGGATCTGGGTCCCGGCAATGGCAATTACTGCGTTGGTCGTGTACCGTTCCACAAACAGGCCGGCGAAAAAACCGTAGCATGCCGCTTCCGTAATAATTCGTGGCATCAGGGCAGGGAGCGGCAGTCCCGAGATACTGAAACTGACCACAGGGGTCAGTATTCCCACGAGAAGACCGGCCCTCCAGCCGCACAAGAGCCCTGCCATGATGACGAAAAAAAACAGGGGAAGAAGAACGGGCCCCGCGAGGGGGTGAATCTGGTGACATGCCCACGGCACGGCCACGGCAAGGGCGACGAACAGCGCAACGAATCCATACAGTACTGCGCTGGTAAAAGGCATGACTCGGGGAAAATAACGGGGGAAAACGGGGGATGTGTCCACTGGTGTCACCTCTTAAGGATACTATACCAGTTATCAGTATAGTGAATAACCGGTGACCCGTCAAGGCGAAACAGCGTTTTTACAAGCGACGAGGTCGTATAACCTGGGATGCGAGTATAACGGCGAGATATACCGCACCTGCCAGTACAATGGTTGTGGCGCCGGCGGGAAGATCGGGACCGTAACTGAGGGCGAGCCCCGCTGTCGTGAAGAGAATGGTAAAAAGTGCTGACAGAACCATCATCGGCGCCAAACGAGAGGTGAATTGACCAGCAACGGCAACGGGGATGGTCAGCAGTGCGATAACCATCACGATGCCGACGACCGTCACAAGCAGCACAACGGTCAATGCCGTCAGGCACAACAAGAGCAGATAGTAGAACTCAACGGTGATACCTCGGAGGCGGGCGAATTCCTCGTCGAAGCAAACGGCGAGAAGCTGATTGTAAAATCCGAGGCTCACAATCACGATGAGGGCATCGAGACCGGCGATAAGCCAGAGGTCTTCTGCCGTCACCATGAGGATATTTCCAAATAGATAGCTCATCAAATTTTCGTTATAGCCGGGGGTTTTGAAGATGAAGATGATACCTACGGCCATTCCGATAGCCCACACTGCTCCGATCACCGTATCTTCACGCTGCCGCGCATAGAGACTGACAAGACCAATGATGAGTGCAGCTATCAGTGCGGCTATCACCGCACCATAGAGGGGATGCATCCACGGTATCTGATATACCGTCTGGTAGTAACGTGCGGCGCCCATCCCGGCCAGGACACTATGGGCAATTCCTCCCGCGATATAGGTTATTCTCCGGGTCACAACGTAACTTCCGATGATTCCGCAGGCGATTCCGGCAAGCACACCGGTCAGGAGCGCGTATTGCAGGAATGTCTGTTGCTGAAGATCGATGAGAAACTCACTCACTGGGATATCTCCTCGGGATCTGATTATCGTGTCGAACCATGTGTACATCGGTTCCGTAGATTTGGTGGATCATTTCACCGGTAATATCACTGGTCGGGTGTATGATGACTCTGCGATTGACGCAGGCGACACGTTTTACGTACTGGGAGGCGAATCCTAGGTCGTGGGTTACCACGATAATGGTCATTTTTGTGTTGAGCTGATTGAGAATTTCGTACAATTCCGTTTCGACGGCGATGTCGACGTTCGATGTGGGCTCGTCGAGAAGCAACAGCGCCGGTTCCGACGCAAGGGCCCGTGCAATGAGAACACGTTGCTGTTGTCCCCCTGACAGCGCCGAAAAAGAGCGGGATCGAAGATCGTACATCTCTACCTCGCGAAGGGCCTCATACGCTGCGTCCCTGTCATTCTTCTTATAGAACCCGAAGGTACCGTTTCCGAGACGTCCCATCAGCACCACATCCATGACATTAACGGGGAACAGGGGATCGAGAGCGGTGTGCTGCGGCATATAGCCGATCTGCCTCCTGGCCTTTACCGGTTCCTGACCGAAGACCGTGATACGCCCTTTGTGGGGTTTAAGAAGGCCCAGGATAAGCTTGATGAGCGTGGTTTTACCGCCCGCATTCGGTCCGACGATGGAAATAAAATCGCTTTCGGTAACGGTGAAAGTGACGTCTTCGAGTACGGGAAGTCCATCGTACGAAAAAGATACATTTTCTATTGCAATAACAGGCACATCCATGGTTTCTCCTGCGCCACATGCGTGGTCATGTTATGGTGTGACAAGAGCCTCATGCAACGTCCTCGCCATTTTTTTCATGTTGTCCATGTAGTTCCTGGCAAGGGGGTCCATGGGAACCACCGCACCGTCGATGGCCCGTGCGATTGCATCGGCCTCTCGCTTCGCGAACTGAGGCTGGACGAAAATGACGGTGACAGCGTTCTCTCGGGCCGCCCTGATCAGGCGTGCGAGTTGCTTCGGACTCGGCTCCTTCCCCTCAATCTCGACGGCGACCTGGGTGAGGCCGTACCGGTCGCCGAAGTACCCGAAGGCGGGATGGAAGACATAAAACTTCTGTCCCCGCACGGGCGCGAGGATCTCGGCAATGGTTGTATCGAGTGCGTCAAGGTCGTTCTGAAACCGTTCCAGATTCTGCCTGAAGAGGTGCTCATGGGCCGGGTCCAGGGTAATCAGTGCCCGGCAGATGGTATGTGCCTGAATCTTGATATACATAGGATTGAGCCAGATATGAGGATCCGCCACCGATATCCCTTTCGAGAGCCTGAAGTAGCGAAGACTGATTCCCTTCCGTGTGTCAATGATCCGTATGTGTTTGAATATTTTCGATATCCTGTCGATAATTCCTCTTTCAAAAGGTGTACCGATCCGAAAATAGACCTGTGACTGTCCCAGTCTGGCCATCTGCTTTGGTGTCGGTTCATACGTTGCAGGAGACTGGCCGGGACCGACGAGAACCTCAACCGCCACGTGCGGGCCGCCGATGCGTTCCACACAATACGCCTGCGGCAGGATGCTGACGAACGCCTTGATCTTTTCCGCGTTCGCGGAAGATGTCGGAAAAAGGATGGTAACAGCCATGAAAAGACAAATACCCACGGTAGCAATCATTTTTTGTCTCATTGTCGCTTTCCCTTTGAGAGCATGACGCAACGGCCGGGTTCGTGTGTCAGTGCGAGTGAAGACAGTCGAGAATCAGTTCATTGCACACGTCACAGCGCTTGACATCGTGACCCACTGAAAAATCTTTCCAGTGGCGCTGCTGATTGGGTGTGAGAATCCCCGTTCCGTTACAGAGGGGACAGACATTTCCCAGGGCCGCAGTTATGGCTTTTCGTATGAATTCCTATCGGTTAGGTAGGTCTTTTATGATCTCATGCAACTCTTCATCTATCTTGAATGTGATGATTTTCTGCTTCTTTTTCATAGTCAGCACCCCTTAATACGTTAGCATTAGTATTACAAGGTAATACTTTCCTGTCAAATCTTTTATGCCGCGGGGTGTTGCCGTGATTTTACTGTGTAGACAGTGCCGGGGTGTGTCGTTCCGCGCCCCTTACAGGACAGCGCGGGGGATTACGATTGATCTTCTTGTGCCTCGTCGATTTGCTCCACGATAGCCGTCCATTGATCGTACAGGTCTTCGAGGCGGGAGGCAATTCGGTCATGTTCAACGTGAAGATGTTGAATCTTCTTTTCGTCACCGTAGGTGTTCTCGTCGGCAAAGGCCGCCTCAATTGCTGCTTTTCGCTCTTCTTTCGTTGCGATAGTATCTTCAATGATTTTCTGTGATGCCCGCAGGGGCTTCAGCTTTTGATACAGTGCCTGCCGTTTTTGCGCTTCTTTTCGCTTGCGTTCCCTATCGGAATTCGACACCGGCTTCTTCGCCCCATTCTCAGTGGTTTGCCGGATGGTTTCTTCGGTCGATATCTTCTCGAGATAGTCGTCCACATTTCCGTGGTAGATGCTCGGTATGCCGTCCTTGAGATAAATGACCTTGTCGATGAGACCGACGAGAAAATCACGGTCGTGGGAGACAATGACGTAGCTTCCCGGATACTGTCGCAGACTTTCCCGCAACACGGCCTTTGATTGTACATCGAGGTGGTTTGTCGGCTCGTCGAAGATCAAGAGGTTGGCTGGGGTGAGCAGCATTGTGGCGATGGCGAGTCTGCTTTTTTCCCCCCCCGAGAGGACGCCGACAGGCTTAAAGACATCATCTTCCGTAAAGAGAAAACACCCAAGGAGGGTCCGTAACTCTCCCACTGATACGGTTGATGACACCGTTTCGAGGGTCTCGAGGACGGTGTTATCGGCGGCAAGAGACCCGGCGAGATTCTGGGCAAAGTATGAGATGGACACATTATGTCCGGGAAGTCGCTGTCCCCCCTGGAAGGGTTCGTGTCCGGCGATGATGCGGGCAAGGGTCGATTTCCCTGATCCGTTGATTCCCAGAAGGGCAATTTTGTCTCCCCGATCGATACGTAGCGATACCTCCTTGAAGACCGTCTGACTGCCGTACGATTTGGTGAGGGTGTCCAGTTCAACAATCACCTTTCCGGGTCGGGCGGTTTCAGGGAAGGCAAAGGATATGGTTTTATCATCGTAATCCAATTCAATGCGCTCCATTTTTTCGAGCATCTTGAGTCGACTCTGTACCTGCTTGGCCCGCTTTTTGTCATACCGGTGTCGTCCCACGAACCGTTCGGTCCTTTCGATCAATTGTTGTTGTTCCGTATACGCCGCCCGCAATTGTTCGTCGCGAAGGACCTTTTGTTTGCAGTACGATGAGAAATTTCCCGTATACGTCGTCGCCTGACCGCGTGATATTTCGATGACTCTGCGGACGAGAGCGTCGAGGAAGCGGGAGTCATGTGATACGAGCACGACAGAGCCTCTGTACGCCTGCAGGTAGGTTTCAAGCCACTGCAGTGATTCGATGTCAAGATGATTCGTCGGTTCATCCAGGAGCAACACCGTCGGCTCTTGCAGGAGCAGCTTGGCAAGCTCGATCCGCATCTGCCAGCCGCCGCTGAATTCCTCTGTCATGCGTCCCAGGTCGTGTTCACGGAAGCCCAGTCCCGACAGGATCCGTTTGATCTTTGCGTCGACGGTGTACCCCTGACGGTGCTCGAGCAGGGTCTGTGCCTTGCCGAGCTCGTCGACGAGTTCATGGAATTCGGCCGAGTCGCAGTTTCCTCCTGCGGAGCGTGTCTGCATCTCCTCAGACAGTGCGCGAATCTTTTTATGAAGATGGTTTACATCGTCAAAGACGGCGGCAACCTCGTCGAAGAGCGTCCGATCCTTGTTGTAGATGTTATCTTGGGGGAGGTATCCCGCCGTGGTGAATCGAGACAGCGACAGCGTTCCCTCATCGGGATCGATCTGCTCGACAATGATTTTCATCAATGTCGATTTCCCCGCCCCGTTGGGGCCGACCACGGCGATGCGATCACCGTCACCGATGTGGACTGACACATTCTTGAACAGGATCTGCTCGCCGAACTGTTTTGAAATATTCTGAAGAGAAATCATTGCGCCCCGATCCTATCCCTGCACCGTACCGATATGGAGGGCGTACTGTAAAAAGATATAGACGGCATAGACGGCGACGAGCCACCCCCCCTGCCACTTTCTAAACCGGCCGTCTCTGTTCATGAAGATAAATACCCTGAACGAATAGAGAATGATTAGCATCGTCGGGAAGTGAAACGTAAAAAAGTTGGGGGACACGACAAGGGGTCGCGCTGCGGCCGCCGCACCGACAACGAAGAGACAGTTGAGGACGTCTGCACCGACGATGTTGCCGACCGTTATTTCAGGGTGTCCTTTACGAACGGACGAAATGGCCGTGACGAGTTCTGGCAGAGAAGTGCCGAAGGCGACCATCGTGGCGGCGATCACATCATCGGGAACGCCGATTCGTGCCGCAATCTCCGCGGCAGCCGGGACCAGCACGCGGGCGCCCACCACGACCAAGGTAAGCCCTCCGAGGAGCATCGCCAAGCTTTTCCCGAGGTCCATTGGTTCGAATACCTCGGCATTTGCCGTATCTTTTGCTTTGCCGCTACGGGCCCACCGATAGGAGACGTACATATATCCGGCAAGAAGGAGCAAAAAGGTACCGCCTACCCATCGGGACAGGATAGGCTCACCGGGCGACACCACCAAGAGGGAAACGGCGATACCGACCAGAAGTGTAGCGGCGCCCACCTGTACCCAGCCGGTTCGATTGAGGATATAGCGGTTCATCGGCACCGGCGCAAGGAGGCAGGTAAGACCGAAGATGAGTCCCGTATCGGCGATAATGGAACCGACACCGTTGCCGAGGGCGAGGCCCGGATTGCCCATCCAGGCTGCCATGACGGAAACGACGGCTTCGGGTGTGGTCGTCCCGAGGGAGATGATCGTGGCACCGATGACAATTTTGGGCAGACCGGTCCGTCCGGCCAGGGAGACGACGCCATCGATCATCCAGTCCGCCCCCTTGGTCAATATGAACAGGCAGACGATGATCACTGCCAGTAAAGAGGACGTTGACAGTCCCGCAACCAACCCATGTAAGAGTGTCTCGTCTGCGATCCACCTGAGGATTTCCATGCCTCTTCTCCGTATAATTGCTGCAGCAACAGTACCGTTACCCCTTTACACATTGTCGCGAAGAAAATCAAGAACGTCATCGCGGGAAACGCCGCACTGACGGCGTGCTTCTGCACCTGCTAGCGATGGATGGTCTGTCTCAGCAGTTTACCGGCGATGGATTCTCGTGCTGAGAGAGCGCCGTGGGGACAAACTTCGATGCAGCGGTCGCACCGAATACAGGTATCGCGGTCGAAGCAAAGCCTGCCGATAACTTTCGGCATTGCTCTTCTCACAGGCCTTTCCTCGCCATGTAATCGGCGAGATCGGCGACGCGGCAGGAGTAACCCCACTCATTGTCGTACCAGGTGACGACCTTGGCCATGGTACCGCTGAGTACTTGTGTGAATTCGAGATCGACGATTGACGAATGAGGATTGCCGATAAAGTCGGAGGAAACGAGCTTTTCCGTCTCGCAGGCCATAATACCCTTGAATGACCGCCGGGAGGCCTGCTGCAGGACCTTTCGCAGCTCTTCGGTAGTGGTCTCCCGTTCGAGTTCGGCGGTAAAATCGACGACTGAGACGGTGGGGGTCGGAACCCGCAGGGAGTAGCCGTCGAACCGTCCCGCCAGAGCGGGGATTACGAGAGCGAGGGCCCGGGCTGCACCCGTCGACGTGGGGATGATATTCTGTCCGGCCGCTCGTGCCCGCCGCAGGTCGCGATGCGGCAGGTCGAGAATGCGCTGGTCATTGGTATACGAATGGATGGTGGTCATCATCCCCCTGAGGATGCCGAAGGCCCGATGAACGGCGAGGGCGGGAGGTCCGAGACAGTTGGTGGTGCACGAGGCGTTGGAGACGATATGATGCTTTGCGGGGCGGTACGCCCGGTGGTTGACCCCCATGACGATGGTGAGATCGATGTCGTCTCCCGGGGCCGTGATGATCACTTTCTTTGCCCCTGCCCTGAGGTGAGCGCCTGCGCGGTCAGCCGTGCGAAAGAGCCCCGTGCTTTCGATGACGATATCCACCTCCACGTCATCCCAGGGGATCTGCGCCGGATCGCGTATGGCGAAATTTGTAATGGGGTGATTGTTGATCACGAGCGTATCTTTTGTAAGTCTGATATCGGCGTCGAAGATGCCGTAGTTCGTATCGTAGCGAAGGAGGTGTGCGTTGGTAGCCGCGGCGAATAGGTCATTGATTGCGACTACTTGTAAAGTTTTAGGGTGTCGCGCCATGATGGCCTTCACGACCTGTCGGCCGATCCTGCCAAATCCGTTAATGCCGATTCGTATCATGGTGTCCTCCTTAATTGTCGTCGATGCGATACTTGTGTTCCGTCATGAGGTCGCAGTTGACTTTCAGGATTGCGTGGTGGTGGGCATTATCGATCGCAATGGCACTCAGGTTCGCCACGGCTTCCAAAAATTTGACCTCGTCGGCGGTAAACTGCCTGACGTCGCCGGTGTAGACTCGCAGGACGCCGATCGCTTTTTTTCCCACCATGAGGGGGAGCACCAAAACGGATTTGATCCCCTCGGCCTTTGCTTTTCCCCGGTATTGAAAGTGTTCATCCGTCTGGGCATCCCGCAGCCAGATCGTACGTCCCCGTAAGACTTTCTGGTCTACCTTGCTTTCCTCAACGATGATAGGACCTTTGTCGATATAGTCGCCCGAAAGACCGTAGCTTGCGCCCATCTCAAGGGTTCTGCCCCGCGACGCGAGGAGACGTAGACTGCAGGCCTTGACATCCATCGCCTCTGTTACGCACTTTACGATCTCTTTGAGGACGTGCGACGGCTCCAGCGATGCGTTAATGACCCGCGCTACATCGTAGAGGGCTGTAACATAGTCGATTCTCTCTCCCTTTTTTGGTGCTGCTTTTTGTGCCATGCCACCACCTCCTGTCGTGGTAAGAAAGGGGTGAAACAACTCACTCTACCTTTAAGTTAAAAGGGTATTCATCCATAAGTCAATGATAATCTTTTCTTTTCTCATTTGCAAAGGAGCAACACGTCGTGATGGCAGGTATGCTGTTCCCGGTGCGCTTTTTTCTCCTCATAGAATCTGTAGGTATTGATTTAAATGCAATTTATCATGTATGGGAAGGAGTAGATACACCACCGCAACGGTTTATCCCTTGCATATGCGGGGACCGTGGTGAACTTCAGTTCCCCCATCGGGAGAGAAAATTGTTCCGGAGCCATTACCACGCAGACTACAGAGTTTCCAAGTGGCTCGACCTTTCCCATCGGCACGACTACGAACACCTATGTTGTTACGGATGCTTCCGGAAACACGCCATCGTGCAACTTCACCGTCAATGATAGCAACATATCGCCATCGGGATTACCTGCGGTGTTCATCCTGCTGCTTTCAAAACCTTAAACGTAGGGAAACGTGGTCTTTTACGCCTTTTTCGAGTTTCCAGATAGCATGTTGCCTGTACTTCTTTCCTGGATTATTCAATAATTAAAATATTCGGTAGTGCAGTGACATTCGGGATTATTTTTAGCTCTTTCTCCAACATTCTATCTGATTTTACACTATTTTTTGCGGTGGTTCAATGAACTGGCGTAACACATCACATATCACCTTGAATTGCGGGTCATATTTCTCTTCCAGTGCCGCGAGTTTTTGCTTCGGATGTTTGTTGGGTAGCGAAAAATTTTCTCTTGACTGTGGCATGACCCTGAAACTCTAAAACCGTTGTGTTTCTCGAAGTCATTCATTATACTAAATAAAATGACCATGCAAGGATAATGTGCCGGAAAAATAACCGCTGCCGGTGTCGATTCTTATGATACCTTCATCAGTTGCCGTCATAGGATCTGCGACGATCGATACGATCATCGAGGGAGGAATCCGTTTCCGCCAGATTGGCGGTGTGGTCACCTATGCGGGGATCACCTTTCGGCGGCACGGGACCGATACGTTCGTGGTGACGAATGTGGCCCGGGACGATGCAGCTAGTTTCGATTTGCTGCGACGTGAAGGAATCCGGGTGATAGCGGGCGATTCTGACGAAACGACACATTTTGTCAACTATGTCGACGGCTTCTCACGGCGCCAGGAGATGCCCCGGTGCGCCAGGCCCATTGCACCGGAGCAACTGTGTGCAGTCTTGGGGGTGGTCGATCACGTCCACGTGGGAGCCCTTCATCCCCGAGATATTTCTCCGGCAGGATTGCTCCTGCTCAGGGGGGCGACTCCCGTGGTCAGTGTGGATATACAGGGTTTTGCGCGGTTCAGAGAGGAAGACGGCGCCATCGTGCCCCGGGTTGCGGAGATACTGCCCGCCGTGCTGTCAGCGGCACACTTCGTGAAGGTGGATGAGGCGGAACTCAAGACGATTTTGCAGGCCTGTGCCCTTTCGCTCTCCGCGTTCACGGACGTGTTTGCCATTGATGAGGTGGTGGTGACACAGGGACGGCGCGGGGGGTTCGTGCGAACGTCGTCGGGTGTGGAATACCGCTACGGCGCGAAGCCGGTTGACAGGGTCCACAGTACCGTCGGTGCGGGTGATGTCTTCTTTGCAGACTACCTGGTACACCGGCTCTACGATCGCATGGGTATTGGTGCCTCGTGTGAGGCGGCTGCAGCACTCGTTGCCCGTCAGATTGAGGGGCGGTACCTGACGTCCGAGATGCTGGCGGTGAAACATGTGGATTTTTCTCACCAAGAGTGCTAGAAGTGATACTGTCACTACGTAAGGGAAGGGTGCCAGTGAAAGTTGCCAGTGTTGAAGAGATGCGCGCGATGGACCGGAGTGCCATCGAGGACTTCGGGATCATTGCAGAGCTCCTGATGGAAAATGCTGCGCTCGCCACATACACCGTTATCCAAGAGCGGTTCGGGGTGCGGGGGAAACGCTTCGCCGTCTTCTGTGGCATGGGGAACAACGGCGGGGACGGTTTTGCCGTAGCGCGAAAACTGCACTCGAACGGAGCGGATGTGTGCGTATTTCTCCTCGGCGACACGGAAAAGCTCACGGGGGCGGCACAACGTAATTTTGCGATCGTCGAGAAGATTTCATGCGAGATCCGCCGGGTCGACTCTATCGAGGCGATACGGACTGACGTGCTGCACAGTGACGCCATTGTTGATGCCATCTTCGGAACCGGTCTCGCCCGGGAGGTCGGGGGGCTCTACCGGGAGGTCATCGAGTGTATCAACGGGGCGCGAAAGACGGTCTTCAGTGTCGATATCCCTTCGGGGGTAAACGGCAACACGGGTGTGGTGATGGGTACGGCGGTGCGGGCAGACTATACCGTCACCTTTGGCCTTCCCAAGCGAGGGAATGTCCTCTACCCGGGCTACGAGTATTGCGGCTCCCTGTACGTTACCCATATCTCGTTTCCCCCGTCCATCTATGAGGTGGACTCACTGCGGATCGCACTGAACGATCCCGTTTCACTGCCGCCGAAAGCGGCGGATGCCCATAAGGGCGATTTAGGCGAGGCGCTTTTTGTCGCCGGTGCCGCGAACTACTATGGGGCCCCCTATCTGGCCGCCATGTCGTTTCTCAAGGCCGGTGGAGGGTATTCACGTCTTGCCGCGCCCCGGTCGATTACTCCGGTCATCGCCGCCCAGGGAAGTGAAATCGTGTTCATCCCCCAGGAGGAGACCGCTGCCGGGAGTATCTCGTATGCCAATAAGGTATCTCTTCTTGCGCTTATTGACCGGATGGACATGGTCATTCTCGGCCCCGGTCTGTCACTCCACGAGGAAACCCGGCGGCTCGTCCGGGAATTGGCCAGGGAGATTCACAAACCCCTGCTCATTGACGGCGACGGGATTACTGCGGTATGCGACGATCTCTCTGTGGTGAGAGAACGGAGTGATCCGACCATACTGACACCCCACCTCGGAGAGATGGCGCGGATCACGTCGATGCCCGTGACCGAGATTGAGCGTGATCCGATAACGATTCTGCAGACAACAGCGAAGGACCTCGGGGCGATGGTCGTTGTGAAGGGCGCGCACAGTCTTATCGGATATCCTAATGGCAGTGTCTTTGTGAACATGAGCGGAAATTCGGGTATGGCCACGGCGGGGTCCGGTGATGTGCTCACCGGGACCATTGCGGCCATGTTCGGTCTCGGACTGAACATCGACGATGCCGTGAGGATGGGTGTCTTTGTTCACGGGCTTTCGGGGGATCTGGCAGCGCGGGACAAGGGAGAGGACGGCATCACCGCCGGGGATATCCTGGCGTATCTTCCCGCAGCCATGAGGGTTATTCGTGCAGAGGCGCGTGCCGACTACGATGTTCCCGTTGTGTAAGTGCCGCGGGCCCGGGGCTGCGTGCTAGTGTCGCCTTCCTATGATGTAGTCGGAGATAGCGATGAGTGCCTCTTTCGGGGGAGAATCATCAAAGACCTCAAGATATGTCTTTCCCTCTCTGATGAAGTCTGCTGCCTTGCCGAGGGCGTAATCGATACCGTCGTATTTATCGATCAGCGATTTGACGTCCTTCAGTCGTTCGCCATCGCTTCCGGGGGAGGCAAGGACAGTTTCTATGAGGGTCTTTTCGGCCGTCGTGCACTTCTGAAGCGTACGGATCAGAGGGAGGGTGATCTTGCCCTCTTTGATATCCATTCCGATGGTCTTGCCGAGTTCCTCTTCCGCGGCCACATAGTCGAGAGTGTCATCCGTCACCTGGAAGGCTATGCCGAGATTCATTCCGAAAGTGCCCAGTGCGTTGACATGCGAGGCCGGCACTCCGGCCAGGAGGGCGCTTACGGAACAGGACGTGGAAATCAAGACGGCTGTTTTCTTCTCCACAATGGAGAGATAGTCTTCCTCTGTCATGGCGGGATTGCCGCTTGTCACCAGTTGCGCCGTTTCTCCTTCCACCATGGTTATCGTTGTCTCCGTGAGAAGCTTCTGAACGGCGGGATCGCCATCTGCGACGATAAGTTTAAATGCCTGTGAGTAGAGAAAATCACCCACAAGAACACTTGCAGAGTTTCCCCAGATGGTGTTGGCCGAAGTCTTTCCCCGTCGTGTGTCCGCAAGATCGATCACGTCGTCATGGAACAGTGAAGCCGTGTGAAGAAATTCCAGGGTTGCCGCCAGCGAATAGCGTCGCGCACCTGTATATCCGCACAGATCGGACGTAATCATGAGCAACAGGGGCCGCAGCCTTTTTCCGCCACTGTGGATAATATGGTTAGTAATTTCGGGGATGAGTTGTATGTGTGAACGGTAGTGTTCGGCAAGCGTTTCTTCGACGACATGAAGATCATCTTTGTATCTTTTGAGGACATCCTTTGCCTGCATGGCGTACAACCTTGATCTTTACGATGGAATTTAACGTTACTATAGGAAACGGTACAAAATGTCAAATGTTTTCAATTCTTTCTGTCAGGGACTCTCTTCCGGCACGATGAGAGAGGAGTGATTCCTCGATGGCCCGCGTCGAGAGAGTTCCGAAAGTGATCGTACGGCGGGGACCGAATGCTGGTTATGCGGAAGGTGGAGATACGGGGGTGATGCAGGCGGGCGAGTCGTAAAAGGGTGAGTTGACAAGGGGTGCTACCTCATACATGGTCATGTTGTCTGCCTCATATGGTTTCAGAAGGGGAAGAAGGCGGTGCGTGTCATGTATGCCGGGGTCGAGCCAGAGCGTCTCGTGTGTGTGGGGAAGTATTGCGGGCATGCGGCTGTGTATCGGCCTCACAAGATCGTTCGCGGCAGTGGTAATAATAGTGCAGGTGCGCAGCGCTTCCCCATCGGGGGATGTCCAGAGTTCGTAGAGGCCGGCAAATGCGAAGGGCTTTTCGGATGTGAGGCAGAAGTACATTGGGACCTTTCTTTTCCCTTGTTTTTGCCATTCATAAAAGCCGTCTGCAATGATGAGGCACCTCCGCCCTTTCAGAGCGTTTCTAAAGCTGGGCTTTTCGGCGAGCGTTTCCGCCCGGGCGTTGATCAATCTGTTGCCGATCGACGGATCTTTCGCCCACGAGGGAACAAGGCCCCAGGTGAAACGGACGAGACGGCGTGTTTCTTCCACGATGACTGCCGCAACGGTGATTCCGGGGGCGATGTTGTAACTCTTTGATATTTCAACGGATGACGGGGGCACCCCGAAGGCTTCCTCGATGGCTGCCAGATCACTCACCAGTACAAAACGACCGCACATATATTTGCGTTTCCTCCTCTGACTTCAATCCTTTATCTGCTATATCATAAAAGGTGTGGTGATTACATCGCGAAACCGTTGCACAAGGTTTCACGGCAGGGGTTCGCCCGTGCTTCCCCCGAATCAGAAATGCCGTCATTGTAGGAGTATACGGTCATGTCGTACGACACAGTATGCACCGTGTGATAATTACGAAAAAGACTTATTTCATAAGGTCGGGTGTGCAACGGGTAATGATGTCCGGCGGGCTCGTTTGGAAATTGACATTTTGCGAAGGAGCTTCTATAAAGACATCAGTGCGGAGGTCGTGTCCGCTGTCGAAAGGCGCTGCGGAACAATGCGGGTAGTTTTGGAACTTGAACAATGCCGGGAGAGTATGAGAGGCGAAAGGAGACACGATGGATTACCGACAGATGACAGCCCCCTGCGGACTGGATTGTTTCAATTGTCCTATGTATGCCGCCTCGCTCAATGACGAGCTAAGGCAAAAAATTGCGGTGAATTTGAAAATTCCCGAAGAAAAAGCCCAATGCAAGGGATGTCGGAATAAGGGTGGTATAATCGGATTTCTGAACATGGTCGAGCCGTGCAGTGTCTACAAATGCACGACGGCAAGGGGATTGGCCTTTTGCGCTGACTGTTCAGATTTTCCCTGCGACAATCTCCACCCTTACGCAGACAGGGCCGCGCTGGTACCCCACAATACAAAGATCTTCAATCTCTGCCTGATAAAGAAGATGGGTCTCGAAACATGGGCTGCAGAGAAGGCGCAGAGCGTGAAGGAGACATATTTTAAGGGAAAATTCAAATTATAGGATGTGTGACTGCATGAAATGTCGAAAAAGAAACGACAGGGCATATTATAACCGGATGGACAGGTATCGTAACCCATGAAATGGATCGGTAAACGAATTGGTCTTGCACTTGGTGGAGGCGGGGCGCGCGGCCTCGCACACATCGGTGTCCTCAGGGTGTTCGAAGAACAATCACTTCCCCTCGATGTGATTGTCGGGACGAGTGCCGGTGCGCTGGTGGGCGGGGCATATGCCGGGGGAATTTCTCCCGAAGAGTTGGTGAAGAAGGCTGATGAGTACATGAACAGCCCCGAGTTTCAGTATTCCGCGATAAAGGCAATAGAGGATGCGCAGTCTCGGCACAATACCAGCCTGGTCCACAAGATACAGTCATTTTTTGTCAATCGGTTTCTGCTGGCCCAGGCGATGTTCAAGCCGGGAATCCTTGCCAGCGAAGATTTTCAGTCCATGATCGACCATTTCATCCCCGATATCTCGATCGAGGAAACCCGCATTCCCTTTCGTGCCGTTGCCACCGATCTGGTGAGCGGCAGACAGGTCGTTTTTTCATCCGGTTCACTCAGGCAGGCGGTCATGGCAAGTTGTGCCGTCCCTGGGGCGATCGAGCCTTTGAGAAACGGCGAGATGATTCTGTCGGATGGTGGCATCATCTGCCTGGTGCCCAGCAGCGTTGCCAGAAAAGAGGGTGCCGATGTGGTTATTGCCGTTGCCGTTGATCAGGATATCTGTACCGTAGACGATTTTCATACGTGCAGGCAGATACATGATCGGGCGACGGAAATCATGGCACAGCAACTGGAGAATTACGAACTCAGGGAAGCCGACGTCGTCATACGGCCGGATGTGGGAGATTTACACTGGAGTGATTTTTCGCATGCCGGAGAACTTATTGAAGAGGGAGAAAAGGCGGCGAGGGAAAAAATCGACGAGATACGAGAGGCCATGCCGGTATTGAACAAATGGTTTACCCTGCCGCAACTTCTGACGTCCCACAAAAAGGGAACATAGCATGGGTCGCACTGCCCTGCCGGGTGTCGGGACGTTCCAGTCGCCTCCCTGTGAGAGTGATGACTGTTACCGGGGGAGGTAGCGAGAGGGGTGGAGGTTCCAGGAGGATCCTGTATGAAGATATTTTTTGCCGCTCCGGACAACGCGGGGGCTGTCCATCATCTGGGGAAGAGAGCCATGTCATCTATTACCCACATTTCAGTGGTCGGCGCCGGGGCCATGGGGGCCTTCTATGCCAGCAAATTTGCAGATATGGAGGGAGTCACCGCCTCGCTCCATGCCGGTGGCGATCGGTATAAACGCCTCAAAGAAGCGGGGATTACGGTCAACGGAATCCGCTATGAGCTACCGGTCATCACGCCGGACGACGCCACCGCACCCGCTGATGTGATTATCGTTGCGGTGAAAAACCAACACCTTGGCGATGCCATCGGAGAGATGAACAACATCGTCGGGGAGAACACGGCTATCATATCCGTCATGAATGGCATCGACAGTGAGGAACAGATTGGTGCCGTCCATGGGATAGAAAAGATGCTCTATGCCGTGGCGGTCGGTATCGACGCAGTACGGGAAAGGGATGCAGTTACGTATACCACCCAGGGAACCCTCTATTTCGGTGAAGCCGACAACCGCGTTCTCTCCGATCGTGTCAGGGCGATACAGGCATTGTTGGATCGGGCGGGTATTGTCTATGAAACGCCGGAAGATATGATCAGAATTCTCTGGTGGAAGTTCATGATCAACGTTGGCATTAATCAGACGTCGGCGGTTCTCCGTGCGCCGTACGGGGTGTTTCAATCTTTGCAGGAGGCCCGGGAATTGATGGACGCGGCAATGCGTGAAGTGACGGCCGTCGCAGCGAGGGCGGATATCCACATTAACGACGACGATGTCGAGAACTGGTACTCCTTCCTGGCGCAACTGTCTCCCGAGGGCAAGACATCCATGTTCCAGGATGTGGAAGCTCGGAGGAAGACCGAAGTAGAGATGTTTGCCGGAAAAATGATTGAATTGGGGAAACGGTATGGTGTGCCGACACCGGTAAATCACACCCTCTTCCGTATTATAAAGGTGATAGAGACCGATTTTCAGTAAACACACGGGCGGCGCGCCCGGTGAGCAACTCGGAAAATCGTCTCACCACGATGATCTGAGCAGCCGGTACCATTAGATATACATAAAAAATAAGGAGGAATATGGCCTTCATGTCAGGAAAAACGGGGTTCGACAACGAGAAGTATCTACAAGAACAGACGGAAGCGATCCTGGAGCGGGTTGAGCGGTTTGACAATAAGCTCTATCTCGAGTTCGGGGGAAAGCTGCTTTTTGATTTTCACGCCGCGCGCGTGTTGCCCGGATATGATCCGAATGTCAAGATGCGACTCCTGAGGGGGTTGAAGGATAAGGCTGACATCCTCCTGTGTATCTATGCGGGTGACATCGAGCGAAAGAAGATCAGGGCGGATTTTGGTATTACCTATGATTCCGATGCCCTCAAATTGATCGACGATCTGCGGGAGTGGGATGTCAATGTACTCGGGGTCGTGATTACGCGGTTTGAAAACCAGCCGTCCGCCGTGCTGTTTAAGAATAAGCTCGAACGGCGAAATATCAGAGTGTATACCCATCAGTATACTAAGGGGTACCCGACGGATGTCGATCTCATTGTCAGTGACGAGGGGTATGGGGTAAATGAACATATCGAAACTGACAAGCCTTTGGTGATTGTGACGGGTCCCGGACCTGGCAGCGGCAAACTGGCGACGTGCCTGTCCCAACTCTATCACGACTGGCGCAAGGGCAGGAAAGCGGGATATGCAAAATTTGAAACGTTTCCGATATGGAATATTTCGCTCAAGCATCCCATCAATGTGGCGTATGAGGCGGCGACGGCAGACATCAGAGATTTCAATCTGATTGATCCGTTTCACCTCGAAGCCTACAACGCACAATCGGTGAACTACAACCGTGATGTCGAGGCGTTTCCCGTTCTCCGAAGAATCCTTGAAAAGATCACCGGGGGCGAGGCGTTTTATCGGTCGCCGACGGATATGGGAGTAAACCGCTGCGGCTTTGCGATTACCGATGATGAGGTGACGCAGGAGGCGGCAAAGCAGGAGATCGTTCGGCGGTATTTCCGGTACCGGTGTGAATATGCCATGGGATTTACCGACAGGGAAACCGTGCAGCGGGTCGAGCTCTTTATCAAGGAATTTGATCTCGAACCCGGGTACCGGAATGTCGTCGGACCGGCGCGCCGGGCTGCCGTTGAGGCACAGGAACAGGAAAAGGGAAATGAGGGTATTTTCTGCGGTGCCGCCATGCAACTGCAGAATGGAATGATTATTACGGGGAACAATTCTCCTCTTATGCATGCAGCATCGAGTCTTGTGTTGCACGCGACGAAGCACCTTGCCGGGATTCCGCCCAAAATCAAGCTGCTGCCGCCCCATATTACCGACTCGATTCGCCATCTCAAAACGGAAATGCTCCACGAGAAAACGGTCAGTATGGATCTGGAAGAGACGCTCATTGCGCTGAGTGTCAGTGCGACAACGAACTCCGCAGCGCAGCTCGCTGTTGAAAAATTGAAGGAACTGCACGGGTGCGAAGTGCACATGACCCACATCCCGACACCCGGCGATGAAGCGGGGCTGCGAAGGCTCGGGGTGAATCTGACGAGTGATCCCAATTTCCCGACCCGAAATCTGTTTATCCCCTAAAAGGAGGACTCGCAGTGCCTCACGATACCGTGTCTGCGTAGAGGTCGTACGTATCCGACGCCGTGACGGTACACGTAATGAACGATCCAACGGGAGCACTGCTGCCGGTAATATAGGTGACACCATCGATTTCGGGGGACTGTCGCCGGGCTCTTCCGATGAGAGGAAACGCGGGAATGTCTGACGACTCTTCTATGACCACCTCCATAGTGGAGCCGATGAGTGATCGGTTGATCTCATACGAGATGGCTGCCTGCTCATCCATAATCATTGTTCGCCGTTCTTCCTTTACCTCTTCGGGTATCTGCCCGCGAAGCTCCGCCGCCGGCGTTCCCTCCTCACGCGAATAGGTGAAGACTCCCAGGTGGTCGAAGCGGGTCTGTTGCACGAAGTCAAGAAGTGTTTCGAATTTTTCCTCCGTTTCACCGGGATACCCGACGATGAGAGATGTCCGCAGTGCAATGCCGGGAATCTTGCGCCGCACCGTTTCGATAACCCGGTTCATCCCGCGGTGTGTCAGGCGTCGGTTCATCGATTTCAGGATCTCGTCGTCGATATGCTGGGCAGGGAGGTCGAGGTAGTTGCAGATCTTTTCTTCATCGCGGATGGTCTCAAGGAGGTCATCGGTGATGTGGATCGGGTGGGTATACAAAACCCTGATCCATCTGATGCCATCGACGGCGGCCAGGTTCCGTAAGAGCAGGGAAAGCGTCGGCTTTCCTCGGAGATCTCTGCCGTAGGCGGTTGTTTCCTGGGCGGTGATAATAATTTCCCTCACACCCTGCGCGGCCAGGATCTCGGCCTCTCGCACGAGGTCTTCCAGTTCTCTGCTTCTGAAGGCACCGCGAACCAGGGGGATCACGCAGTACGAACAGCAATTTGAGCACCCCTCGGCGATTTTCAGGTATGCCGTGTACGGCGGGGTGGACAGCAGACGGCGGTGCGAGGCGGTCATGAGGAACGAAGGGTGCCCGATGTGCACGGGCGACCGTGTCGGGTCCCGTTCCTCCAATTGGGTAATGAGGTTGACGATGTGGGAGATTTCGCCGGTTCCCACAAAAAGATCAACCTCGGGCATCTCGTCCTGCAGCGTTGTGCCGTATCGTTGGGGCAGACAACCGGCTACAACCAGATGACGGCATCTGCCCCGTTCTTTCATGCTTCCCATGTGGAGAATTTCTTCAATCGATTCTTCTTTTGCCGGCAGGATAAAGGTACAGGTGTTGACGAGGATGATATCGGCCTGTACCGGGGAGGCCGTGAGCTAAAATCCACCGCTTTGCAGGGAAGCGGCCATTACCTCGGAGTCGATGAGATTTTTGGGACATCCCAGACTGACAATGTGGATCTTTTTCTTCACGTTACTCGGGTAATTTCCTCGCCAGCACCTTGCGCGGTTTCACCCCGTCCGAAGGGCCGACGATTCCATCTCTTTCCATTTGTTCGATAATACGGGCAGCCCTGTTGTATCCTATTTTTAGATAGCGCTGCACCAGGGATATGGAAGCCTGTCCGAGGTCAGTGACAAGTTCGACGGCGGCATCATACTTTTCGTCGAACTCCTCGGATGCCGCCCCCTCCTTGGCCTCCGGTGTATATTCCGCGATAGTTTGGTCATACAGCGGCGTTGCCTGTTTTTTGACGAATGCGACGATGCGTTCGATTTCCCTGTCGGAGACGTAGGGGCCGTGAATGCGGGCAATCTTCGACGTGCCCGGGGGTACGAACAGCATGTCACCCGCGCCGAGCAGCTTTTCCGCTCCAAGCTGATCGAGAATTGTTCGGGAGTCGACCTTCGAGGAAACCTGAAACGAGATGCGGGTGGGGAAGTTGGCCTTTATAATGCCGGTGATGACATCGACGGAAGGCCTCTGGGTGGCCAGAATCAGATGGATTCCCGCCGCCCGGGCCATCTGAGCGAGACGTGCCAGTGACTCTTCAACATTTCTCTGAGCAACCATCATGAGGTCCGCCAGTTCATCGATAACGATAACGATATAGGGAAGCTTTTCCGGGAGTTCCGGCGTGGTCTGCTCGCCCTGATCTGCCTCGGTCTGGGCGGGACGCGCTGTCTCGTGTGTCTCAATAGCCGCCCGTTCCCGTTCAACCTGCCTATTATATTTTTCGATACTCTTTACCCCTGACTCACTGATGAGCCGGTATCGACGCTCCATCTCTTCCACCGCCCACTTCAGGACATGTGAAGCCTTCTTGGGGTTGACAACCACTGGATGAAGCAGGTGCGGGATCCCTTCGTAGGCGGAAAGCTCAAGTCGTTTAGGATCAATCATGAGAAATTTCACGTCGTCCGGCAGCGTTTTGAACAGTATGCTGCAGATCATTGCGTTGAGGGAGACGCTTTTCCCCGATCCCGTCGTTCCTGCAATCAACAGATGCGGCATCCGGGCGAGATCGGTGATCGCGGGGCTCCCGACGATATCGACCCCCAGGGCTATTGGGAGCTTGAATTTCGACAGGAAAAACGTCTCGTTGTCGAGGACGTCCTTGAGGTGGACGACTTCCCGCTCGTGGTTGGGGATTTCAATGCCGATGACCGACTTTCCCGGTATCGGCGCGATGATACGGACGCTCTGGGCCTTCAGGGCGAGGGCGAGATCATCGGCGAGATTGGTAATCCGGTTGATTTTTACGCCCGGGGCAGGCTCTAGTTCGTACATGGCAATCACCGGACCCGGTTTTACTTCTGCAACCCGTGCCTCGACACCGAAGTCGGCGAGCTTCTTTTCGAGAAGTCGCGAGTTCATGATGAGGCTTTCCCGCTTCATGCGTGTATCTTTCCGCGGGATGTCGTCGAGAAGGTTAAGAGGCGGCAGGGCATAGGTGTCTTTCGGGTGGAGAAATTCGAACGATTCCTGTTCAGTCTTTTTCTTTCTCGGCTTTGCTGCCCGGGGAGACGCTTCCTCTTTTATGATTGGAATATCTTTTGCCGTCCGCTTCTTCTCTTTCGGCATCTTTTGCTTCCGCTTCAGTCGCTCGATTCGTATAACGAGAAACATCCGCCCCTTTTTCAAGACAGTAGCCGTAATATGTGCAATGGTTCTGGTGATGGTCACTACCGACAGGTCGAGGGTGATCATGAGGGAAATTATCAGTATGACAGCGAGCAGGACGTAGGTGCCAATGTGGTTGAAATATGTATGCAGGAAGTCTGCTGATACCGAACCGACGAGCCCCCCGGGGTTGAGGGTGACGCCGAACAGAGAAACGCTGCTTCGGATACTGGAAAACAGTGTCGCGGTGGAGAACACAAGACCGAGGAAGCCGAGGAGCGACACGAGGGGAAATTTGAAACTTCTGTTAAGGAGGAACTGAAATGCCAGGGCGATAAGAAATGCGGGAATCCAGTAGGTACTGATTCCGAGGAGATTCAAAAGGCTGTCCGAGGCATACGACCCCACCACACCGCCGAGGTTCTGTATGGTGATCGTGCCTGCCACGTAGTGGGTAAACGAAGGATCAGACGGTTTATAGGATACAAGACACAGGAGGAGGAACAAGGCCAACGCCAGTATGATGACCCCCCCTATCTCTTTCGATCGTTTGTGGTCTGTAGTTTTCTGTTTCATAGAGGTCTTATATCATTGTCATGGTGATCGTTGTTATGCCAACGAACCAGCAATAGTATGAAAATATCCTCAACCCCCTCTTTTTTACCATAAAAAAGAGAAGTTTGAGGGCAAAAAACCCGGTAACCGCCGCCGCCGTCATTCCCGTGAGATAAACGGCGACTTCTCCCGGTGTAACGTTCGTGATGTATTCGAGCTCGAGAACCGCCGCTCCCAGTATTGCGGGTATAGACAAAAGAAAAGAAAAACGTGCAGCCGTCTCACCGTCGATGTTTCTGAACATGCCGAAGGCAATGGTGGACCCCGATCGCGAAATACCAGGCACGAGCGCGAAGGCCTGCGCCAGTCCGATTATGAGAGCATCCGAAATATTCATGGCGCCCTCCGTTCTCGTGGCGTTTTTCACTCTATCAGCGACAAAGAGCAGAATCCCCGTCACAATCAGCATACCGGCGACTATCTCGACCGACTGGAAAAGGCGGTGTATCTCGTGTTTAAAAGTGATGCCGATCATACCGGTAACCGCGGTACCTACCAGGATGAGAAACGCGATGTTTCTCCTCGTTGACAGGGCGGTTTCATCATACCGTTGCGGTCCGTGGCGCCACCTCCGAGGTATCAACGATATCAGGAGCGCATGAATTTCTCTCCAGAGGAAAAACACAACGGCGAGGAGAGTTCCCAGGTGGAGCATGACATCGAAGAGGACCCCCTCCTGGTGAAACCCCTCAAGTAAATTCTGGGCAATGACCAGATGGCCTGAGCTACTGACGGGTAAAAATTCAGTTAATCCCTGAATTATTCCAAGCAGTATGGCGTCCAATACACTCAATAGGCGTGTGTCCCTCTCAACGGTATCATAATACGCTTCAAATTATATCTACTACACACGATAAGCCGACCCGATTCCGATAAACGTATCGTGGGCGTGATACCTTTTGTCCGCGATCTCTCCTGCCGGCAATTTTGAAAGTCTCCCCTTCCGCATGGCTTTTCTGTAAGCGAAC
>Ga0272441_10000555_pt1 | contig 84996 bp, 59 predicted proteins | sample SSMProp6N_FD_193582 | JGI IMG/M metagenome (GOLD analysis project Ga0272441, IMG submission 193582) | Marine sediment archaeal communities from Little Sippewissett salt marsh, Falmouth, MA, United States - SSM-Prop-6N | ecosystem: Environmental > Aquatic > Marine > Wetlands > Sediment ...
ACCTGAAGAAACAGCTAAGAGGGGTATCCGCATACCGACGCTCCATCATCTGCCGGCGGCGGCAGCGCTCGTCTGCGACGCCATGGGGCTGGGGCGCGACCTCCCTCCCGGCAAGCCGCTCTCGCTCAACCCGTGGTTTGTCAATCTGGGGAAGCTCGGGAAGAGACTCCCTTCCGGCCTCGTGCTGCATGCGGGTGCCATCCCCGAGCCGTACGGCTCGCAGGTGAGGTCGGCTGCAGGAGAGACGCTGGGCGCGCGCCTGTCCCGGCGTGACATGCGCAACGCATCCCACGCCTCCGCCAACGACGGCCGGCAGACGCGCATCTACGGGAACTCGATCACCACCGAGATGGCGGCGGGGTCCTTTGTCCGGTCGCTGATTCTGGCATGGACCGGCGAGGAGCCGCAACGCGATTTCGAGGTGGGGGTGATCGAAAGATGCCTGATCGCCGGCCTGACCAATGGCCCGGGGACCATCTCGGCGCAGGGGGCGAAGCTCTCGACGGCGGCGGGCAATGCGCCCAACACGGCCATGATCGCGACGCTGGCATGCATGGGCGACGTCCACGGCGGCAACGGCCGCAGGGCGGTGGAGTTTCTCCTGCGCGTCTTCAAGGAGGTGGAGATCGAGGACCCGTACGATCCGAAGCACGGCATCGACCTGCAGAAGATCGTCAACAGGGAGGTCAATCGCTTCGCCAAGGTCCGCAGCGCCGCCAAGGAGGCGGGCATCGAATACGAGAGGATACCGTGCCTCGGGCACCCCGTCTTCAGGAACGACCCGGTCAACTACGACCCGCGGGAGCGGGCGGTCTCGGAGTACCTGGAGAAGAAGGGGCTGAATCTCATCTTCCTCGAGTTCTACCACCGCATGGCTCACAGGTTGAAGGAGGTGGGCATCGCGAGGAACGTGTGGGCCGTGAACGTCGACGGGGCGATCGCGTCGTCCGTCCTGGCTCTGTGCTGGAACGCGCTCAAGGAGCGGCGCATGACGATCCGCCGGGCCTGCGACATCGCGTTCCTCGTATTCGCCCTGGGGCGTGCGGCGGGCGGGGCGGCCGAGTTCCTTGACCACCAGGACTTCGGATCGCCGATGGACATGCGCATACCGGTGAGCGAGTGCACTTCGCTCACGCGGGCCAAGGACTAGGCGGGAGAGCCATGGCCTCCTCCATGGTGGAACTGGACGTCGACTTCGAGGGCGCGAGCGCTAAGGGGATCGAGCGTTTGGGCGACTCGGCCTTCTCCTTCGCGCTGCGGGTCGACTGCAAGGGCAACCGCTATTTCGCCGTACGCCTCGAGAACCCGGGCGATTCGGCCGCCGAGGTGGATCTCTCCGCGCGCATCGACCCCGACTTCCCAGACAGGCCCTTCCGTGTCAAGCCCACCGTCTGGGTGGAGCGCGGGGGCGTGTGGGGTCACCTGAGCGGGGTCACGATGGCGGAGGACCGCCGGTCGCTGTCGATGGCCGTGGACCTCGCCGCGGGTGAGCGGCTCAAGGTGGCCGGCGCTCCTACGGTCGAGTTCGGGGCCGCGATGTCGCAGCTCGATCAGATGGTGGCGGCGAGCGAAGGCCGTCTCGAGGCATCTGACATCGGAGAGTCAGTGGAGGGACGGCCCCTTCGGGTCGTTTCTCTGCGGAAGGGGACGGCGCTGCCGCGCATCGTCATCATCGCCGGCGAGCACGCCGCCGAGGCAGAGGGTACTCAGGGCGCAATGGGCGCCTTCGAGTCGGCGCTGGCCGCGGCGGATGACGACCCCGTCTCGCTCTTCCGCGTGGACCTCCTCTGGTTCAGCAATCCGGACGGCGCCGTCCACGGCTGGCAGCAGTTCAGCGCCTTCGACGTCGCCCGGAAGGACTCGACCGACGAGACGGATCTGTGCTGGCACCACGACTACAAGCATATCGACGCCGGCCGGCCGGAGGACGCCTCTCCGGAGGCGAGGCACGTCTGGGGGTGGCTCACAGAGCCGGACGTGCCGGCATTCGTGCTCAACTTCCACAGCTACATGTCGGGGCGTTCGCAGGGCTATTACCGGGCTCCGGCGGAGCTCTTCCCGGAAGAGAAGCGTGATCAGGTCCTGGCGCTGGACGAATTCCTGAAGGTGGCCGCCCGGCCGTCCCCCGAGTGGGACGAGTCACGCATGGACACCCACGATCACCTCTGCTCCGGCCACATGGGGGACTATCTCGCGCCGCTGGGATGCTTCGCCTACACCTTCGAGATGCACAACGCGAACACGATCGAGAGCTTCCGCTCGACCGCCGCGGCGGCGCTCAGAGCCGGCGCCGCCTTCTGCGCCGCCCATCCTCGCTAGCGCGCCGAGACATCCTCGAAGGCCGAGTCCGGATCGCCGCACATCCTGGGGCGCTGCGCGAAGACATCGGGCCCGATCTCCCCGCCCGAATCGCCCTCGACGAAGAGCTTCACGACCGCGCAGTTCGTGTAGTCGTCCATCGGCACGGCGATGAAGGTCCCGTCGAACTTGAATGCCACCTCGCGCATCGCGCTGTAGCCCGGGTACATTACGCCGGCGCGGGCAACGTCGTGGCCCCGGGCCACGCGGAAGAGGGCATGGGCGCGCCTGCCCCACTTGACCTCGTCCCCGGCGTCGATATGAAGGTTGACTATCCCCGCGACGTAGCCGTCCGCGACGGTGTAGAGCTTGCCGCGCGAGCCCGCGGGCACGCGCATCGGGTCCGCCTCGAAGCACAGCACGCGCCGCCGGAACTGGGCGTAGAGCGGCAGGTAGCGCTGGTAGAGCCGGATGACCTCCTCCTCGAGCTTGTCCTGGCGCGGGTAGCATCCGTGAAGGACAGAGCGGCGCAGGTTCTCATCGAGGGACGCGCCGCCGGAGGTCCACATGAAGAACATCGGGTTGGAGATCGACGCCCAGAAGAACTTCTCCTCGTAGGTGTCGCCATTGCCTTCCAGCAGCTGCCCGTCGCAGTAGCGCATGGTGCGGATGCTCATGGGCTTGTTGGCGAAGCTGGTCAGGTTGCGCGGGCCCATGACCTCGGTCTTGATGAGACGCTCGATGTCCATGTAGGAGTGGTTGATGCTGTAGGCCGGCTTGCCGGCCACCACGGTCGTGCCGTCGTCGTGGGCGAAGTCGATGTCGTAATGGCGGAAGCAGTCGAGGAAGAAGCCGTCGAGCGTGGGGTACTCGTCGAATATCTTCTCGGCCGACTCGCGGCAGAATCTGCCGAAGGACCATTTAGGGTCGGCGTTCAGGTTGTGGCACATGTACCACCCGCTCGGGACGGGCGTGCCGTCCTCGTCGGTGGAGATGGCGTCGGGCCACTCCTCTTCCACGCGGAATCTGTAGCCGTCGGAGTAGTTGAAGTACCAGTGGCACGATATGCCCGCGTCGGCCAGTGTCTTCAGGCGCCGCCTGACATCCGCGCGGGTGTGGTAGAGGGCCTCGACTGTTTCCATCTCGAGCTTCGCGGCGAGCTCCTCGTCGGTATGCTCGGCGATGTACTTTTCGACGAGCAGGTGCAGGTCGCCTTTCTCCGCGCCTTCGATCCAGGCCTCCTTGTCCTCACGGCCGAGATCCTCGATCAGCTTCCGCCGCAGGTTCTCCTTCACGGAGATACGGAGCCACCGGTCCTTCCCCTCCTGGAAGTAGTCGCAGTAGTCCTGGAAGTGGCCGTGGACCTCGAGCGTCTTCAGGCCCATGCGTTTCCAGTCATCGACGCGGTCGGCGGCTTCGACCGACCCGCACATGAAGACGCCTTCGCGGTCGTAGATCGCGTCGTTGAACGGGTCGAAGCACTCGCGCCAGCGCTCGTAGACCATGCCGAGCCCCGGGCGCCAGTCGCCCCCGTGCATGAAGATCATCACCTCGGTGCGCATCGGGCGGTCGCCCACCAAACCGATGTAGTAGTTGACGGCCTCCAGGACCGGCAGGTCGCGTAGGTCCTTCCGCATCGAGCCCCAGTTGTAGCAGCGCTCGGCGTTGTTGAAGGCGAACTTCGCCGCGGGAACGTTCTCGTCGATTGGTTCGACAACGGAATAGCCGACGCCGAGGGTCCGGCTGTAGTGCGAGGCCATCGGCAGGATGACCTCCTGGTCGGAGACGTACGGCGTCTGAAGATACATGAACTCGAAGGGGGTCATGCCGTCGAAAGTCGCCTCGCCGAAGTTGCACGGCGCCCAGATATCCCAGCCGGCGATAATGGGAAGGAAGAAGTGGACGCGCAGAGAGCGGTCGGCCACCTTGCGGTTCTTCTTCGTGGCCTGCACCTCCCAGCGGAGGCACTCGCCGTCCACGCGCAGGCTTACGGCCAGCCTGAAGGGCGCGCCCTTGAACTGCTTCGTGAAAGTGACGGTCCTGCCCTTGCGCGACATGCCGCTCACGGTGAAGTCCGATTCCAGGTCGGAGTACATGACGCGGTCGTGCTCGTCGTATACGCGAATGCCGCCGATGTAGCCGGGGATGCCGCCCCGGACCTGTTCGAACAGGTCCAGGTCCTGCTCGAGCCACCTCGCCGAGCGGAGCCAGCCAGTCTTCTTCTCAACGCCGAAGGCGGCTGAGTCGCTCTTCAGCGTGTATACATCGGACTTCTCGCAGGATTTCAGCTTGGTGAATCTCATGCGTCGCACCCTCCTCAGAACACGTGCGGTCATTATAGGGGGCTCAGCATGCTCGTGCAGAGGAGGAATGCTCCGGATGGTCAGCTCAACTCCGGCGGATGGACACGGTCCGGCCGGTTCGCCAGGTACTTCTCCCCGAGAGGCGCGGGCAGGGCGCCGACGCGCTCGAGTAAGCGGGCGATGGTGAGGCCGAGCATCAGACGCTTGTCGTCGTCGCTGACGGGCGCGAAGACGACGGGCCCGATCCCCACGGACATGGGGTTCAGGAAACCGTCCGAGCCCATCATGAACTTGGCGGCCCCGAGCTTTGCGATCCCGCGGTCCAGCCAGCCGAGCGGGCCGAGATTCCAGATGTTCGCGTAGACGTTCTCACGCGCGTCGAGCACGTCGTCGCAGCCGGGGCCGTAGTGGCCGAAGATGAAGTCGGTTTCCGGAAACTCCGCAGATATCTTGAGGATTTCCTCGGTGCCCCACGAGTGGTTGAAGACGAGCATCCGGTGGCTGTCGGCGTACTCGTATACGGCCATCAGATTCGGCCCGTCGCCGGGGTAGTTTTCCTGGTAGCTGTTGATGAGCTTGATGCAGCGGACACCGGCGGCGTACATGCGATCGAGCTCCGCCAAGATTTCGTCGCGCGCGTCATTCGGGTTGAGGCATAGGAATGGGACCAGCCGGTCCGGCATGCGGCGCCAGACCTCCAGCAGGAAGTCGTTGCCTAGCCTGTAGTTTGCCCCCTCGTGGTGGTAGCCGCCGCTGACCGCGCAGAAGGCGTCGACCCCGTTGGCGTCCATGAAGGCGACGGACTTGCGCACGGCCTCGTCCGCGCTGCCGAAGGTCGCCGCATGAGGCCATGCCCCTACGTGAACGTGCCCGTCGATGACAAGTACGTCTGGGAGTCCGAGCCCGGCCTTCCAACTCTCCAGTATCGCGCTCACCTGACGCCCTCCAGCAGACGGCGCAGGTTGTCGCCGGATATCAGCCGCTTGGCCTCCTCGTCCAGCTCCCTGGCGTACTGGACGTTGGAGACGTATATGCCGGGGTCGGTAAAGGGGGCTCCGGTGGCGAAGATCACGCGCTCCGGCCCGGCTTCCTGGGCGGCTTCGCGCCAATACTCGAGGACACCCGTCGTGTCGATGTGAACGTTCCCCGTGCGCCGGATGAGCGGCAGGACGGCATAGTGGATGCCAAGGCCGCCCACGATGTTCGAGAGGATCAGAGGCAGCTCCGGGTGCGCCAGTGCAAGCTCGCGCAGGCCGTTTACATCCGCGTCCGTGAGCGCGCCCCACGTGGAAACGCCCCCGAAGTCGAGGAAGCACGGCACGCGGTGCTCCTCGAGCGCTGAGCACAGATCCTCCCACATCCACGGCAACGGGGGCGCGGCCCTCATCGGCAGACGTGCGGCGCTCACGCCGGCCTCCAGCATCTCTTCGACCAGCGCCCGGGCAGGATCTGTGCCGGGCTCCCCAGGGGGCTCGATGACCCAGACGGGATGCAGCCGCGGCGAGTTCTTGATGGACTCCAGCAGCCGGCGGTTGCCGTCGTCGCGCGGGTGGAGGAGGCGCGCGTGGTGCTCGTGGACGAGCGCCTCGGCGATGCAGTAGCGGTCGAGCGTCCCGAGGATGCTGGCCGCCGTCAGGCTCTCGGGATACCTCGAATGCACGATGCGCCCTAGAGTGACGCAGCTGTCGAAGAGCCGCAGTTCCTTGAGAGATGACGCCTTCTCGTCAGCTTGCATGCGATCAGCCCCGGCCGTCAGGCCTGCACCGGCAGAATCCTCTGGGGGTTGCGCACCATTATGGCCTCTTCCTCCTCGGCTGTCAGCCCCAATTCCCGCAGGGCCGGCAGCGTGTGTGTGAACATGTAGAGGTATGGCGGCGGCGGAATTATGCACTGCTTGAACTCGCCGTCCTCCGACGCGAAAGCGCAGTCGAGCCCCAGCACCAGGTGATCGCCCAGGCCCGCACCAAAGACCTCGTGTATCGCCTCGACCAGTGGCCGCCAGCCTTCGGCGCCCGCCTCTCCGTCCATCCTCAGGTTGGTGGGGAGGAAGTTGGCGCCGCGCCTCATCCACTCCAGGCAGACCTTCCGGCATTCCGGGTCCATGAGATGAGAAGCCGTGTGGCCGATGACGACCCGCTGCAGGTCGACCCCTTCGTCGTCGAAGAGGCGGAGCTGGCTCGTCTCGGCCCCGATCTTGGTGCAGTGGGTGGTGACGTGGATTCCGGTGGCGCGCTGAGCGCGCGCGCCCGCCCGGAAGGCCTTCTCCTCGGCCCCGGTCATCTCCGGCTGGCTCGAGCCGAGCTTGATGGCCCCGGCCCGGACGTCGGTGCCACGTATCCCCTCGTGCACTTCGCGAGTGCAGAACTCGGTCAGCTCCTCGATGGAGGCGTCCCGGACGAAGGGCCAGATGGCGTCCTCGGGGCCCTTCACCCAGTAGGTGCCGAGCTCGACCTCGCGGTAGTACCCGGTGCAGAGCACGATGTGCATGCCCGTCGCTTCGGAGATCTCTCTGTAGAAGGTCGGCCACGCTCGCCAGGGAGCGGGGGTGGCGTCCAGGAGGGCGAAGCAGCCGTGGCCGGTGCAGTCGGCGAGATATGGCACGGCCTCCGTCATGAGGAGCTCGCGCCGCTCGGGGGTGATCGGGCACTCCTCCGTGATGAGCTTCCCTTCGTCCCAGTCGTAGATGTCGCAGTGGAGATGCTCGTGCATCATCACCGCGCCGAGCTCCGCCGGCTCCACGGGCCCGCGCGCCGTGATGACCTTGCCGTTCATGTAATCGGACATGTCGATGTTACTCCATCTCGAGAGGGCGCCTACGACATTCTCCGGAGGGTTACGCTGCCAGCGCCCTCGGTCAGCAGCCGGCCCGCCTCCTGTCTGAGGATGCCGATCTGATCGCCCCGGACCCGGGCGAAAAGGTTGCCGGGGATCCAGCCCTGGGCCAGCTTGCTCTGCCCCCGGTCCCAGTAGATGCCGATGTCGTAGACCATCACACCGTCCCGGGTCGGGGGCTGGCGGTAGTGGTAGTAGAGGATGTCGCCGTGCTCGGGGAAGACTGTGGAGTTCTCGTAGGGGAGTTCCTCCTTGGGCTCCGGCACGAAGCACCACATCTCTGGGCCAGTCTCACCGCCGTGGTGTAGCTCCTGCGTCACGGGCTCGGCGATCCCCTCCCAGAAGTTCTCGCATGTGATGGGCGCCTCCGACTCGAGCAGTCCCGCCGTCACGACGGCCCCGCTCTTCTCGAAGACGATCTCGAACTGCTTGCACATGGTTAGCTCCCTGCTGTCAGAAGTCGTTGAAGGCCTCGACGGCCTTACCCGTCCTGATCGATTCCCACGCCGCGACCCCTGCGGCCACTGACTTGGCTCCGTCGAGCACGCCCGGAGACGGTTCCGTATCGTTCTCGATGCACTCCTGGAGGTGTCGCATGTAGCGGATCACGGTCGCCCCGTGGCCATAGGCGCTGAGATCGCGCTCCGGCTCGAAGGCGGTGACGTCCGCCCTCTTCTTCGAGTCCTCGTCGAGCACAACGCGCATCTCGCCCGGCTCGTTGTCCGTGAAATCGGCCTGGAGGCTGCCCCTGGTGCCGTAGATGCCGAACTGCATCATCGGCGTCGGCGGGTGGACGATGCCGTAGAGCCCCGAGACCCGGCCGATCACGCCTGACTTGAACCTCACGTTGATGAAGAAGTTGTCCTGGATCGGGTACTCCTCCGTGAGGCGGCCTTTGTTGGCGATGGCGTGAACCGACTCGATGTCGCCGCCGAAGGCGCGGATCACGTCGATCGAATGGACGCACCCGCCGAACATGAAGTCCTGCGGCGCAGTGAGCCGCCACGGGGTGAATTCGAAGACGGGGCGCATGTCGTGGAGGTAGTAGCTCTCGAGGGCGATGGGGTCGCCCAGGTCACCGTCATCGAAGAGCTTCCTGGCCGCGAGGAACTGCCGGTCGAAGCGCATCGTCTGGCCGACGAGGAACTTCACGCGCATCTTGCGCACGAGCGAGACTAGCGTCTTGGCGTCCTCCAATGATGTCACCATCGGCTTGGTGCATACCACGTGCTTGCCCGCGTCGAGCGCCGCGGCGCAGTGCTCGGCGTGAAGATGATCCGGCGAGAAGACGCAGACGACATCGACATCGTCGCGCGCGACGAGCTCACGGTAGTCGATCGTCCCCCACGCCACGCCGAAGGTCTCGAGGCACTCGCCCAGGACCTCTCGGCGCCGCGTGCAGATGGCACGCAGATCGTAGCGCAGGTCGGGCTCGTCCTTCAGCAGCGCGAAGGTCGAGGCCATGTTGCCCGGCCCCATGCCGATGACGCCCAGCCCGATTACATCATGAGCGCTCATTGCCCGTCTCCTGGACCCCTCAGGTCAAGTCATGATATGCGTACTTCCGCGGCCCCGCATGTGAGAGCTTGTATGGGAAGCGGTCGCGCAGGTTCTCCATGAGGGCGAACATGCCGTGCTCGTCGAAGTGCCTGGAGGCAGCACCGTCGAGGATGCCGATCACCTCCATCGGCTCGAGCGGGCCGTCGTCCTTGACGAGATCGAGCACCTTCCTCTCCATCTCCGAGTAATCGAGCGGCTCGACCTTGCCGCTCTCGGCGAGCCGCACGGCCGCCTTCAGTATCTTGGCCTTCCGCCGGGCCTCCTTCACGCCGACCATGTTGCCGGTGGAGACAAGCCTGGGTATGACGTCCTCGGCGACAGGGCAGAGCCCCTCCTTCCAGTCGACGCGGCCCCCGTAGAGATGGCAGTTGTAGGGGCAGCCCTTCTCGCCGTATGCCCGGGGCTTTCTGAACATCTCGTACATATAGGCGGGACGCTGGGTGAAGCCCGTGCCGATGCCCCCGCCGGCCTCGCGGAGCGCGGCCTTGAATACGCCGTAGTCGACGCCCTCGCGCTCGCCCCGGAAGACGCACGACCAGACGTAGGGGCTGACCACGCTGCCGGGCAGCACCTTGCGCTCATCCAGCCATGAGCACCCGGCAATCGCCTCGTCGAGGACCTTCTTGCTCTTCCGGTAGCTCTCAAGGTATCCGGGGACCTTCTTCAACTGCTCGACGCCGACGGCCGCCTGGAACTCGGTCATGCGGTAGTTGGACGAGAGGACCTCTGGGCTCTCGCCGAAGATGATGCGCCGGTTGAGCTCCGCCGCCAGCCCGTCGTCGCTGGTGATGGCCATGCCGCCTTCGCCGGTGGGGAGCTGTTTGCCCATGTTGAAGGAGAAGGTCCCGATGTGTCCCCAGTTGCCGAGGTAGCGGCCCTTGTACTTGGCCATCATGACGTGAGCGCAGTCCTCGAGCAGGTAGATGCCGTGCCTGTTGGCGATTCGCCGGAGCGCGTCCACCTCGGCCGGGAAGCCCCAGAGGTGCGTGACCCATATGGCCTTGGTGCGCTCGGTTACCTTCTCCTCGACGGACTTCGGGTCCATCAGGAAGTTGTCGGGCCGGACGTCGGCCCAGACGGGCACCACGTTGTTGTGCAGGCACGCGATGGCGTGGAACTGCACGACCGGGTCGCAGATGATTTCATCGCCCGCCCCTGCCCCGATCGCCCCCGGGATCGCGTGCATGAGCAGCATGGCCGATCCTGCGGTAAGGGCGTGCTTGGAGTGAAGCGCGTCCGCGAACTCGGAGCGGAAGCGATCCATGAAGCCGCCCCTTTTGTCGCAGAAGACGCCGCTCTCGATGACCTTGGCGAGGTTCCTTATCTCAGCCTTTCCGAACTTCGGCATTGCGGTACCCTCCTCAGTGCGCAGCCACGTCTACAGCTCCCGCGTCAGATGGCCCGGCCGTGACCCCTCGCTGGAGATGCCCGACCACTCGAAGCATGCCCAGTCCTCAAGGGGACTGTGGCCGTGCTCGACCCCACGAACGCAGTAGACGGTCCAGCCGGGGCCGATCTCGAACTCCTCCGCCCGCCCGTCCGGCAGCCGTACCGTGAGGAGCGTCTTCCCTTTGGCCCAGGCCCAGTACTCGTCTTTGTCGTGGTAGTGCAGCTCCGTCGCCTGCTCTCGCGCGAGGTCCCAGAAGTGGTATGAGCCGGCGTCGATGGGATCGAGCAGCCGCGCGACCACGGGGGACAGCTTCTCGCCGCCTGCGTGGTCAACGACGAACGAACGCGGCTCGAATTCGGCGCAGTCGGCGGCGCTCAGGTTATCCGGCATCGACATTTCTATGCTCCTCCAGGGACGGCGACCATGTATATTTCTTGGGTTGCTCGTGCCAGTCGCCGCTGCTCGGTGATCACTCTCATCTCCGCAATACGCCTGCTTATCCCCAATCTACACCGGAGCCGGGCTTGGTCAAGGGGGACTTATCCTCGAATACATGGATATTTACTAGACATGGCCTGCAGTCGGGTGTATCACCTGCAGGTCGGGCTGTTCGCACGACCGGGGGTGATCGAATGGCACAGAGGGCAAGGGTCCGCCGGTTCCCCGAGATCCTGGGCATCGGCGAGGACCGGACGGACGTTCCCAGGAGGCGGGGCGGCGGCCGCTCGAGCCCCAGCGACATACTGTCGGTCTACTTCGAGGGGGGACCCCGTTACAGGCTTGGAGAGCGCACCTACCGATTCGAGCCTCCGGTGGGCATCCTGATCCCGCAGGGCACGAGGGACGAAGATCGGCAGGAGGGCAAGGTCGGCGGTGTCTTCGCGCTCTTCCACGGGCGCGGGCTGCTGCGGGACTCGGGCGGGGCGTCGGGCGTCGAGGTAGCCGTGGTCCTGGGAGACAGGAAGCTGGTGGTCCCCTGTCTCAAAGAGCTCGAGCCCCGGGCGGCCAGGTCGATCGCCGACAGGCTGGCCGAGATCAGGTCCGTGCGGGACGCGCGCGTGGGCGGTCGCCTGCGTCGGACGGGCTTGCTGCTTCAGGCGGTGGCAGACTACTGCACGGCGGACGCGAGGGCCGGGCGGGGCGCCGTGCACAGGGCGGCGGCGCAGCTGCGGGAGCTGGTCGACGAGCTCGCCTTCGAGAACATCTCGATGGAGAGGATATACGACAAGCTCGACATCTCGGCCGCCCACGCTGGCGTGCTCTTCCGCGAGGCCTACGGGGTCGCGCCCGGGGCTTACCGGGGGCAGCTGCGATTCAGGCGCGCGCGCGAGCTGCTGGTCTCGTCGCAGATGAACGTCAGCGAGGTCGCGTACGCCGTCGGGTTCACCGACCCGCTCTACTTCTCGCGCGTCTTCCGGAAGGCGTTCGGGCTGACGCCGTCCAGCCTGATACGCGACTTCGCTCACAAGCGGAAGCTCATGGCGTAACCGCCTCGCCGGGCCCTGGCGGGAGCTGCGCTGGCGCTCGTGCTCGCGAGCGGGTAGTATTATGCCTCCCGGGATATTGAGGAAAGGCGCGGATTTTCTCGAACTTTTGCCTTCTCTAGGCGTCTTAAGATACCGGGAGGCCATGCATGCCCGGACGCAGCAGCCCCTTGTACCTCGCGGCCCTGGGGCTGGCCGCACTGCTCACTTCGAGCGCTCATGCCGGAGAGGAGCCCACGCTCTTCCGGCCCCGGACGGTCGATGTCACGGGAGGCTTCGAAGACGGGACGCTGAAGCTCGCGGCCCGCTTTCGCCTTGAGTTCCCGTCAGAGAAGTGGGCGAAGGCTCTCATCTTCGAGAAGGCGCCGTCTCCGGCTCGGGTCTCACTCCCCAGGAACGTGACGCTGCTGCGCGAGGGTGGCCGGCTCTTCTGCCTGGGCAGGGGGCCTCTGAAGCGTAAGCTCTCATCGAAGGTGGAACTGCCCGACTCCATCGCCTTCGAGATCAAAGCCGAGCACGTGGGCCGTTCGCTCAAGCTGATCGTGCCCGTCCCGGCCTCCGCCGCCAAGAGCTTCAGCTTCACCCTCGCCCCGGGCCGGTGGCGCGTCGAGTCGGAGCCCGAGGTGCCGCTGGAGGTGCTTCACGGGGCGGCTAACGTCGTTCGCGTGTACCCCGGCGGCCTGCGCGAGGTGCGCCTCCTCTTCCACCCCGAGCGCGCGGAGCCCGAGCCGCTCATGGTCTCCATGCGCCAGCGCCTCTCGGCGACGGTCGAGCCCGGCTTCGTGCGGACAGAGATCGCCCTCGAGGGAAAGGTGACGAGCGGCGAGCTGAGGGCCCTGCAGGTCGATCTGCCCTCGGACGTCGAGATCCTCCGCATCCGGGGGCCGCAGGTGAAGGACTGGAGCGCGGCTGCCGCAGGTGCTCGGCAGCGCGCGACCGTCGATCTGCTCGAGCCCGCAAAGGGCAAGGTCGAGGTTTTCGTGCTCACCGAGGGCAAGGCCGCCGCGGGGGTCCTCTCGGTTCCGAGCGTCGGCGTCGACCTGCCTGGGGGCGAGCGCCTCCGCACCCCCGGAACCGTCACCGTGAGCGCTGGCGAGCGCCTCCGGGTCGAGCCCGTGGGCGTCACCGGGCTCACTCGACTGAGAAGCTCGACCGGGCGGCCGAAGTGGCGTTTCGATCAGCCGGGGTACTCGCTGGCTCTCAGGGCCGCCAGGCGGGTGCCGAAGGTCGTCGCGCGGATGGATCTCGGCGCCACCGTTTACGAGGACGCGGTAGGCCTCAACGCGGTGCTCCGCTTCTCGACGGACGAACCGGGGCTTCTGGGGCTCGTCGCCGGGCTCGGCCGGGGAGTGAAGGTGCTCAGGGTCGCCGGGAGCAAGGTGTCGCGCTGGTCCGTCGATGCCGGGCGGCTCAAGGTGAGCTTCCGGGGACTGGAGGCCGGCGAGCACTCGCTCGCCGTCGAGGCCGTTCGCCGCGTCGCCGATCCGAAGAGGGTCGAGCTGCCCTCGATAGCAGTCGAGGGGGCGCGCAACGAGGCCGGCCACATAGGTTTCTCTGTGGGCGGCAAGCTTTTCGTCGCCAGGGCCTCGGGCGACGGCCTCCGGCAGGTCGAGCCGCGCATGCTCCCGTCATGGATGCGCAGGCACTCGCACGCGTACGTCGTCGAGGCGCCGGGCTCGCCCCTTGTGCTGGAGCTGGCCGAGCTGGTGCCGAAGACGACCTCGACGACCGTCGTCCTGGCCGAGATTCGCGCCGATCGCCTGCGCCTGGGTCTCAGCGACCACCTCGACGTGAAGCGCGCCCCCGTCTTCTTCCACCGGTACCTGCTGGGCGACGACCTGGACGTGCTGTCGGTCAAGGGAACGAACGTTTCGGAGTTCACCCAGGAGGGCGGCGGCCTCTCGGTCGAGCTCTCCGAGGGCCTGACGGGCCGGGGCCGGGTGATGGTTCGCGCACAGCGCTACCGGGAGCGCGCCGAGGGCGATCTGCAGGTCCCGCTACCGGCGCGGCTGGGGGCCGAGCACTCCGAGAGCTTCCTCGTGCTGAGGCCCGAGAAGGGGCTGGAGATCGCCCCGGAGTTGCCGGAGGGCGGGCCCCTCGTGGAGGCGTCGGCGGCCGATCTCCCCAAGTGGGCGCCCAGGCCCGCCGAGAGCGACCGCGTCTTCCGCTACTCGCACGACGCCCGGCGCGCGGCCGCCGGCGCGCTGAGGGTGGCGGTCAGCCGCGAGGGGGCGGAGTTCAGCGTGGAGTCGGTGGCGCTGCTCGACTTCGAGCCGAGCCGCTACAGGGCCCGCGCCGAGCTCGATTACTCCGTCACGCGCGGCGGCATGGACGAGCTCACGGTGTCCCTGCCCGCCGAGGCGGCCGACCCGCGCTTCGAGTGCCCCAACCTGAAGCGTGCCGAGCCAGCCCCCGGCGGCAAGAAGGGCGAGTGGCGGCTGCTGCTGCACGGCAGAGCGACGGGGGCGCTGAAGCTCGTCGTCACCTTTCAGGGCCCGGTGCCCGCGCTCCCGAAGGCCGTCGTCTTCGGAGGCGCCCGGCCCGTGGGGGCGACGCGTCACAGGGGCTACGTGGGCTTCCGCAGCGGGAAGGATCTGGAGGTTCTCGAGGACCTGGATCGCTACGCCGGGCTCGAGCGCATCCTCTCGTGGCCGGCGAAGCACCGGGGCCATGCCGACTACAGGACCGTCTACTCCTTCGAGCGCGACGGCTGGCAGCTGGCCGCGCGCGTCGAGCGGCACAGCCGTGCCGACGTCGCGCAGGCGGTGGTGACCTCGTGCTCGATCGTGAGCGCCGTCGAGCGAGACGGGTCGGTCGTCACCGAGCTCACCTGCATGGTGAAGAACTCGGGCGGCAAGCAGTTCCTGGGCGTGACGCACCCCGAGGGGGCGACGCTCTGGGGCGCGTATGTCGACGAGAAGCCCGTCAAGACGTCGGAGGCTCCGCTCGGCGAGGGCGGCGGCCGGCACGCACTCGTGCCGGTGCTTTCGGCGAAGGAGATGTCGACGGTCAAGCTGGTCTACGAGTCGCACGTGACGAGCTGGGCGGGCGGCATGGACGTCGAGCTCGCCACGCCCGAGCTCGACGTCGACGCGGGCGAGCTCACCTGGGAGGTCCGCCTCCCCGAGGGCGTGACCGCCCTCCCGGCCTCCGGCAACCTGGAGCTCGAGAGCCGCCCCGCCGGGGTGGCCCACGTGAGCCTGGTGGCTCTCGTATGGAAGGCGCTTGGCGGCTTCTGGGACGTGATGGGGCCGGGGCTGGCTGCGGCGGGGTCGGTGGGGCTGATACTTGCCAGGCTGGCGATGCTCGCCGCGCTCCTGGGGATCGCGCTCTGGCTGCTCGTCAAGATTCTCGTCGCGATAGTCCAGAGGGTCGAGAGGAGCCGCCTTGCGCCTGCCGCAGCGATCGCGATAGTCGCCGTTCTGGGGGTGGGCCTCTTCGCGGTCGTTTTCCTGGCAGCGACTCCGGGCGGCAGCCGCATGGCGAAGTACGCCGAGAGCATCGTCGTCACCACCGATCTGGCCAAGGCCCGGGAGCCAGCGGCCGGCGAGGAGGACACAGGCGAGGGCGTCATCGGAGTGGGCGGGCGGGCGAGGTCCAGCAGACGCGACTGGCACTACCGCGAGGGGAAGGTCCGCGACATCTTCAGGAACACGAAGGAGATCAACGGCGACGACGTCGTCGAGAACCCCATCTTCCTGCATGAGGAGATGGAGGTCACCGATCACTTCGAGACGGCCAACGAAATGGACAAGAGCACCGCGCGGGGGCAGGAGGATGCCGTGAGCGACATCCCCCTCGGCGGCACGGGCGTCGTCGGCAACATCGGAGTGGGCGGCGGCGGCGCGGGGGCGTACGGCCACCGCACGGGCGGCGGCCGGATGCGCAGCCCCGATGCCCCTCCGCCCGCCCCGAGGAAGCCGGGGGAGCCTTCGCGCGCACAGCTGGAGACACACGTCGTCGATGTCCAGGGGACGGTCTTCCAGAAGAAGCTCCCGGCCGTGACGACGGCGCCGGCCAGTGGCTACAATGCGCCAAGGCCCGAGGAGCGGTTCTCGCCGTATGACAGGCCGCAGCAGCAGCGCCTCGTGGACGTCACCAAGCGCGTCGAGGAGAAGCGCAAGAAACGCGAAGAGGAGAAGAGCCTCTTCGAGTTCGCGCGCAAGCAGGCCGCCAAGGGCCGGCTCGACGAGGCGAAGAAGCAGTTCGAGAAGATCGTCACCGAGAAGTCGGAGTCCGAGTACGCCCAGCAGGCGCAGGAAGCGCTCCAGGCCATGAAGGATATGAAATCCAAGGTCAGCGAGCAGCAGGGGCAGGCGGAGGCGGGGGGGGCAGAGCCCGAGGAGCCGCAGGTCGAGTTCATCGGAGATTCCAGGATTGAGGGCAAGACGCTCAAGCTCCCGAAGACCTCGCAGAGGGTGATCGTCAGCAAGGAGCACGCAAAGGAGCCGGCGGGGCCGGGAGACAGGGCTGAGGGATGGGGCTACAAGGACCCCGGTACAGGCCTTTCACCGACGGGCGAGGAGACGGCGGGACGGGAAGCCCCGGCGGAGACCTACGCAGGGAAGAAGCACGAGACCCGGGGCTCGGAGCTTTCCGTCGAGGAGGCGGGCGTGCCCTACAGCAAGCGTCTCGCATACCCGGAGCACTGGGAGAAGATACTGGCCCGCGGCGATAAGGGCGCCGTGGGTGACGGCAGGGAGCCGGCCTGGATGAAGTCCATCCGGGCTAAGCTCGACAGGAAGGTCTCCTTCGAGTTTGTCGACACGCCGCTCTCCGAGGCGATCAACTTCCTGCAGACGCTGACGCACGTGAACATGATCATCGATCCGAGGGCCACCAGGGGCGGCAGGGACGTCCCTGTCAACCTGAAGGTCTCGGACATGAACCTGGGCCTCGCGCTGGAATGGATACTCAAGCTCGCCGAGCTGGACTATCAGCTCAAGGACAACGCGGTCTTCATCTCGCAGCCGCAGAACCTGGCCGGCGAGGTCGTCCTGAAGGTGTATGACATACACGATTTTGCCGCCAAGCCAGAGGACTTCCCCGGCCCCGACCTAGACCTCAATGCCGCCGGGCAGCCGGGCAAGGGCGTCAAGGACGGCCGGCCTACGGTCCAGTCCGTCGCCGAGATGATCCAGTCCCGCGTCGCTGACGACACCTGGTCCGCCGAACTCGGCACCTCCATCGAAGAGCGCGGCGGCCAGCTGGTCATCATGCAGCGCCCCGGGGCGCATCGCCAGATCGCTGCCCTCCTCGAGCAGCTCCGCGCCGGCGCCGGCGGGCCGCTCGCCATGGCGCAGCGCGAGGGACGGCTGGCCCGACCGAGGGCCACCCAGGATTACTTCTCGACGGCGTCGGGCGGGCTGGCCAAGGGCGCGCTGCCCCTGCCGGTTTCGATATCGGAGATAGAGGGCTCGAAGTACGTCTATCGCCGCACACGGCTGGGGAGCGCGACGGGGGAGCTGCGCATCCGCTGCGTGACGCGCGGGGCTGTGGGGCTGCTCGATGTCATTCTCGTCGCTGCTGCTGCGGCGGCGCTCTACTTCGTCGGCAGGCGATCGACGACCGGCGGCGCGGCGATCGCGGCCGTTCTGACAATCCTGTCGGTGCTGGCGCTCAACATCGCCGGCGGCGACGCGGCGGCCTCTGCGGGTCCGCTGCTCGCGGTCGGGATAGTGGGGATACTCGTCTTCTCGTTCAGGAAGCGGTTCCCGTCGGGAAGCAGCGCGGGAGCCGGAAACTAGTGGCCGCGGGAGCGGCCCTCGGGAGGAGCTGATCATGAGGCACAGGACCCTCGCGGTAGCGGCGCTGGTGCTGGCGCTCGGCGCGCCCGCCTTCGCCCAGTGGGTGGGAGCGACCGGCGACGCGGCCGGCCCGCCGCCCGTTGACTACGTTCTCGATTCCTGGCAGGCCGACGGCGAGGCGTCGGAGTCGATCTGCCGCTTCAAGGCCGAGCTCAAGTGCCGGATACTCGGCCGCGGATGGGTGGAGGTGCCGTTCGTCGACGCGGCGGTCTCGCTTGCCTCGCTGACCGTCAGCGAGGGCGAGCCCGACCGGGTGCTCGTGCGCAACAAGGACGGCAAGTACCAGCTCCTCTTCGGCAAGAAGGGCGCTTTCACGCTCAAGATCGAGTACGTGGTCCGCCTCGAGAAGCTCGAGGGCGAGCGCTCGGCCGAGGTGCCTCTCATCCCGGCGGTCACGTCGACGACGTCGCTGTCGCTGCCGGCGGAGAGCGTCTCCTACTCGACCAAGCCCGAGGTGAAGGCCTCGAAGACGGAGGCCGGCGGCAGGACGACCATAGCCATCTACGGCGCCGAGGTGCCGAAGACGACGCTGTCGTGGAAGGTTAAGGCGAAGGTGGAGGAGGGCGCGGCGCTGGCCTTCGCCGAAGCCAGGCTGGACGTGACGGCCACGCGCGGGCTCATCCGCGTCGACGAGGAGATCACCTACTCGGTGCTGCGGGGCAAGCTCGGACGCATGCGCGTCTCCTTCCCGTCGGACTGCTCGCTCGTGTCGGTCGTGGCCGAGGGCCTTCGCAGCTGGGACGTCTCGCCCGAGGGCGCCGGCCGCAGCATGCTCACGGTCGAGCTCGCCACGCCCGCGGAGAAGTCGGCCAAGCTGAAGCTCGCGCTCGAACGGCAGGTCGGGCGCGTGCCGGGCGAGGAAGATATTCCGGACGTCGAGGTGGTGGACGTGCGCCGCGAGTCGGGCTCGGTTCTCATCTTCGCCGACAAGGAGATCAAGATCGAGGCGGGGGCGCTCGAGGGCGCTTCGCAGGTCGACATCCGCGATGCCAAGGTCGAGCTCGCGAAGCGGCCGGACCTGGCTTTCAGGTACCTCAAGCGCCCGTGCAAGATCGCCGTGAAGCTCTCTGACGTCGAACCCAAGGTGACGGCCGAGGTGGAGACGCACGTCCTCGCGGGCCGCGAGCGGCTGAGGGCCACCGCCGAGATCCGCTACCAGATCCGCGACGCGGGCATCTTCCGCTTCGCGGCCGAGCTCGACCCGCAGACGCAGCTTGTCGACGTGCGAGGGGAGAACATAAACAACTGGCGCCGCACGGGCGACACCGTCGAGGTGGACCTGCGCTCGAAGGCGGAGGATTCGTACTCCCTCACCGTCGAACTCGCTCGCCCCGTGGCGGCCCAGGGGCCCACCGAGCTCCCGGCGCTCAGGCTCGTCGGCGTCGAGCGCGAGACCGGCTTCATCGCCATCTCCGCACGACAGGACACGAAGGTGGAGTCGACCTCCGCCACCGGCATCCGGCAGATCGACGCCTCGGAACTCCCCCCGGCGCTGAAGAAGGCGGCGGGGACAATCAGCCTGGCCTACCGCTACGTCCAGCATCCCTACCGCGTGCAGCTCTCGGTCGGCAAGGTCCAGCCCGAGGTCCACGCCAAGGTGATGAACGCCTACACGTTGAAGGAGAAGGAGCTGCTCCTCGACGTCTCGGTCGAGCTCGAGATCCGCAAGGCGGGCATCTTCGACCTGCGCATCCGGTTCCCGAAGGAGCTCCGGATCGAGGGCACCGTCCGCGAGCCCGACCGCACGCGCGCTCAGAACATCGAGGACTGGGACGTCGACCGCACCGGCGAGGAGCTCTTCCTCAAGTTCCGCAGCAAGATCGAAGGGACCTACTCCCTCGTCTTCACGGCAAAGGGCACCATCGACGACCTGCTGAAAGGGGTTTCGCTCCCCACCGTGGGGGTGAAGGGGGCCAAGAAGGAGTCGGGATACGTCTCCGTCCGCTCGGACGAGCCCGTCCGGATGAAGGCCGACCGTGCGCAGTCGTCGAACGTTTCGGACCTCGACATCCGCGAGCTGCCGCCCAAGATGAAGCTGGTCGGCGGCCAGGTCGATCTCGCTTTCGAATACTACAAGACGCCGTGGACGCTGCGCCTCGACATGGAGGAGATAAAGCCGGTCGTGAGCGCCGAGGTCTTCTCGCTCGTGGCGCTCGGCGGCGGGCGCGAGAGCTCCTCCGTCCAGATCGACTACGCCATAGAGCAGGCCGGGGTCGACGAGTTCCTGGTGACGTTGCCCTCCGACGCCGAGAACGTCAAGTGGAGCGGCTCGCAGATCAAGCTGAAGGAGCCGGTCAAGGATAAGCCCGGCCAGTGGCGCATAGAGCTCCACTCCGAGGTGGAGGACAAGTACTCGCTTTACGTGACCTTCGAGCGCAAGCTGAAGGAAGGGGCGACCGGCGCCCGCGAGACGGCTCACGTCACCTACACGGGTGTCCATCCGCAGGGGGTCTCGAACGAGCGCGGCTTCGTCGCCGTGACGCCTGACGGCAACGTCGAGATCAGGGCCGTCAAGGAGAAGCTCGTCGACGTCAACGTGATCGACGTCAAGGAGATCCCGCAGAAGTTCACGCGCGGCCTCACCATCCCCGTGGTATGGGCCTTCGAGTACTTCAAGTCGGACTACTCGGTGGGGCTGGAGGTGATCAGACACGAGGACATCGACGCCCTCGTCATCTTCGCCGAGTACGGCCTGCTGAAGACGATCGTCAGCGAGGACGGCCAGATGCTCACCGACCTCACGCTCCTGCTGCGCAACACCCGCGAGCCGTACCTCCGTCTTGCCCTCCCGGAGGGGGCCGAGGTGATGGACGCCTTCGTTGCGGGGGAGCCCGTCAAGCCGGGGAGGGCCACGGGACCGGGGAACGTGGAGCTCAAGCTCATTCCCATCATCGGCGCCGGAAAGGGAGGGGAGCTCTTCCCCGCACAGGTGATCTACACGCACAGTGCCGGGCGGCTGGGCCAGTTCGGCGGGCTGCCCCTCGAGTGCCCCATGGTCAACATCCCCATCATGCGGCTCGCGTGGGAGGTGACGCTGCCGGGGGGCTACGAGATGGCCCTCAGTTACGGCAGCCTCAAGCCGACGGAGCGGCCGGTCAGCAAGCTCGCCCAGATCGACAGGGAGATCGCCGTCCTCAACGACCGCTTCGTCCAGGCGAGGCGCAAGCAGCAATACGCCGATCCTAACTGGGCCCTCCGCAATCTCCAGCAGGGGCAGGGCCAGAGCTCGACTCCGCAGGCCGGAGCCATCAAGTCCGACGCTCTCAGGAAGTGGGAGGCCTACGGCCTCGAGGGGACCAAGTTCTTCTTCGAGAAACGCCTGGCGTTGAGGCCCTCGGTGGCGAGGGGCGACTTCGCCTCGCCGGGCTCGGTCAAGATGCGCTACGGCAAGAGGTCCTTCCGCATCGTCTTCCAGTGGGTGCTGGTGGTGCTGATAGCATGCGGGGCGTGGCGGATCAGGAAGGAGCCGGCGCGCAAACGCTACGGCGTGATCGTCGGGGCGGCGCTGCTGCTGCTGGCGATATCCGTTCTCAACGACATGTTCTACCCGGACTACGTGCAGTGGTCGATGGGAGCGCTCTGGATCATCGCGGGCGTCATGCTCGTCACCGACGGGTACAGGCGCGTCCAGCCGGCCGTCGCCGCCTGGTGGAAGAGCGGGGGGGAGCGGCGCAGGCACGGCTATGTCAGCGAAGAGGTCCGCCACTACGAGGTCCCTGAGGATATCCGCAGCAAGGCCGAGGAGGAGGCCCCGCCGGACGGGCCCGCCGATGCCGAGGCCGAAGCGGACGGCGGTGACACGGGCAAGGACGAGGGTGCAGAGGAGAAGACCGATGAGGAGTAGACTCCTTGGCCGCGCGCTCGCCCTTGCGGCAGTGGCGGCGGCATGTGCCGTCGGGCGTCCGGCCGCCTCGGAGGACTGGAACGGCATCTGCGAGGTGAAGGTCGTCGAGTGCGCGATCATGACCTTCGAGGCCGTGCGAGAGGCCGGCGGCTCCGAGGCGCCGGGGGTGCTCTCCGCCGCGCAGGTGGAACTCCTCTGGAAGGCCGTGGGCGAGAAGAAGGCTCGGCTCGTCCTCTCGGCGGAGGTGGCGGCCTCGGTCGGCAGGCGCTCGATGTGGCGCGCGGGCAAGACACACAAGTACCTTGCCGACTACAACATCGAAGGCGGCGCCGTGGCCAGCGTGACGGGCGAGCTGGCGCTCGGATGGACAGTCGAGGTGGAGCCCCGGCACTCCTTCGGGGGCGGCCTCGTGGTGGCAGCGCGCGTCGAGCATGCCTCGTTGGCCGGGGGGAAGGCGGCGGCCTCCACGCCGCATGGCCCCGTCGAGACGCCCGTCCTTTCGGTAAGGTCCGTGAGCGCGTCGGCCAAGATGCCGGTGAGCGGCGTCTCGGTTCTGGGCATCATGCCGGCGGGGGGGGCGGGGAGCGTGCAGGTGGTGCTCCTCAGGACCGACCTGCCGGGCCTGAAGCTCCCCCGCCGCGGCGGCGAGGAGATCCGCAGGCGTCTCCCGTCGGCCCAGCTCGAGCCGAAGGGCACCTTCGCGTCGGTCAAGGTGCTGGAGATGCCTGATGAGCTCCTCGACCGGGTGCGCTCCGAGGTCGGGGGCGGAGCCGCGGGTTCCGAGATATCTCCGGAGCAGCTCGCCATGATCGCCGAGGCGGTCGGGGCGGGCAAGGCCACGATACTCGAGGCGGGGGCGCTCTGCGCTTTCACCGACCACGGCGGCGAGGTCTTCGCCGGCGAGCGCAGGTACTACCTCTCCGGCTATTGCCTCGTGCCCGTCAGGCGCAAGTCCGACCCGAAAGAGGATGCGCCGCTCATGCTCGTGGACCCGGAGCCTGACGAGGTGCGGTCGGGCTTCTCCCTCAGGCTGAGCGCCGCCGGCAGGATCGTTGTGGCGCCGCGGGGCTCGGTCATCGTCACGACGACGAAGGGCAGGGGGTATGTCGCTCTCGAGTGCACGTCGCAGATACGCCCCCTCGAGATGAGGTCCGTGGACGGGCCGCACGGCAAGGTGCAGATGCCGCTCGTCGAACTCATGAAGGTTGCGGCGCCGCTGGGGCACAGCCCCCGCGGAGCGTACCTGGTCGGGGGGGCGACCGGCGTGGGCGAGAAGCCGGAGCTCAAGCGCGTCGTGCTCGTCGAGATCGAGTCGGAGAAGTAGCGCGGAGCGGCGGCGCGGCGCCAGTGCTGCTCCCGTCGGTGCCGCGCGAGCACATCCCCCCGGGCGCGAGCCGATCCTGGCCCCTGCCGTGGCCCGGGTCAAACCGCCCGGCGGCGTTACTGTGCGAGTATGCCCCGCCCAGCCTGTAGCGCCATGAGGCCAGCACCGGGCCGCTCCTTGGGCCACAGGGCCGACCGACGCCCGTGACGGCGCAGTCACGGATGCGCGGGAAGCGCCGCACCATGCCGCCCGACCCGGCGGATTTCTTCAAGATATGTTCATCTATTGTCTTGAAAATGGGCCAAGGGTGTGCTACGATACTTTCCCCAAGTGGGTCTCCTACAACAGACTGATCGCAGGCAAGCGGACCGGCTCTGAGGAGGAGTTCTGCATGGGGAAAATCAAGGACATAAACAAGGTCATGATAATCGGCTCGGGGCCGATCGTGATCGGCCAGGCCTGCGAGTTCGATTACTCGGGCACTCAGGCGTGCAAGGCACTCCGACAGCTGGGCTATGAGATCGTCCTTGTCAACTCGAACCCGGCGACGATCATGACCGATCCCGGCATGGCGGACATCACCTACATCGAGCCCCTCAACGTGGAGTACATGGAGAAGATCATCGAGAAGGAGAAGCCCGACGCGCTGCTGCCGAATCTCGGCGGCCAGTCCGGCCTCAACCTCTCTTCCGAGTTGCATCGCGAGGGCATCCTCGACAAGCACGGCGTGCGGGTCATCGGCGTGAAGATCGATGCCATCGAGCGCGGCGAGGATCGCCAGGCCTTCAAGGACACCATGAACCGGCTCGGAATCGAGATGCCGAAGAGCGAGATCGCGACGAGCCTGGAGGAGGCGGAGCGCATCCTTGAGGACATCGGTCTTCCCTGCGTCATACGCCCGGCCTACACTATGGGAGGGACCGGCGGCGGGCTCGTCTACAACATGGAGGAGTTCCGGACCATCGTGAAGCGGGGGCTTTCGGTGAGCATCGTCGGCCAGGTGCTCGTGGAGGAGTCAGTCCTCGGCTGGGAGGAGCTCGAGCTCGAGGTAGTCCGGGACGCCAAGGGCCAGATGATCACCGTCTGCTTCATCGAGAACGTCGACGCCATGGGCGTCCACACCGGCGACTCCTACTGCACGGCGCCTATGCTGACGATCTCGAAGGAGCTGCAGGAGCGGCTCCAGAAGTACTCCTACGATATCGTCGAGGCGATTCAGGTGATCGGCGGGACCAACGTCCAGTTCGCCCACGACCCGAAGAGCGACCGCGTCGTGGTCATAGAGATCAACCCCCGCACGTCGCGCTCCTCCGCGCTCGCCTCCAAGGCGACGGGCTTCCCCATCGCCCTCGTCTCGTCGCTGCTGGCGGGTGGGCTCACGATGGACGAGATCCCGTACTGGCGCGACGGCACGCTCGAGAAGTACACGCCGTCTGGAGAGTACGTTGTCGTGAAGTTCGCCCGGTGGGGCTTCGAAAAATTCAAGGACGCAGTGGATCAGCTCGGCACGCAGATGCGCGCCGTCGGCGAGGTCATGTCCATCGGCAAGAACTACAAGGAGGCGCTCCAGAAAGCGATCCGGTCTCTGGAGACAGGGCGCTACGGCCTGGGCTTCGCCAAGGACTTCAATGAGAAGTCGCTCGAGGAGCTGATGGCCATGCTTGCCGAGCCCACCTCCGAGCGCCAGTTCATCATGTACGAGGCCCTCCGCAAGGGCGCCGATGTCCAGGCCCTTCATGGCAAGACCCATATCAAGGCGTGGTGGATCGAGCAGATGAAGGAGCTCGTGGAGCTTGAGGAGAAGATGCTGGCGTACAAGGGCAAGGAGTTGCCCGACGACCTCCTTGGGCAGGCAAAGAAGGACGGGTTCGCCGACCGCTACATCGCGGGCCTGCTGGGTCTCCCGGAGGAGAAGATACGCGCTCGGCGGACGGAGCTCGGCGTGGTCGAGGGGTGGGAGCCTGTCCCGGTCTCCGGCGTCGAGAACGCCGCCTACTACTTCTCCACCTACAACGCCCCGGACAAGACCGAGGCCTCGAAGGGCAAGAAGAAGATCATGATCCTGGGCGGCGGCCCCAACCGAATCGGTCAGGGGATCGAGTTCGATTACTGCTGCGTCCACGCCGCCCTGGCGCTGCGCGACGCCGGCTACGAGTCGGTCATGGTCAACTGCAATCCCGAGACCGTTTCCACGGATTACGACACCTCTGATAAGCTTTACTTCGAGCCCCTTACGGTGGAAGACGTCCTTCAGATATACGAGAAGGAGAAGCCCGGCGGCGTGATAGTCCAGTTCGGCGGGCAGACGCCGCTCAACATCGCCGCCGAGCTCGCCGGCGCCGGGGTTCCCATCATCGGCACGAGCCCTGACGTCATCGACCTCGCCGAGGATCGCGACCGCTTCGGCAAGATGATGGACAAGCTCGGCATTCCCATGGCCCCCTCGGGTATGGCGAGCAACATCGAGGAGGCGAGGGAGATCGCCAGCGAGATCGGTTACCCGCTCATGGTGAGGCCGTCCTACGTTCTCGGCGGGCGCGGCATGGAGGTGGTCCACGACGACGAGATGCTCGAGCGCTACGTGGCCGCCGCGGTGGGCGTTACGCCCGAACGGCCCATCCTCATCGACAGGTTCCTCGAGAACGCCATCGAGGCCGAGGCGGACGCCATCGCCGACGGCACCGACGCCTTCGTGCCGGCGGTCATGGAGCACATCGAGCTTGCCGGCGTGCACTCGGGCGACTCGGCCTGCGTCATACCGCCCACGACGATCCCGCAGAAACACATCGACACCATAAACGAGTACACCAAGAAGATCGCGACCGAGATGGGCGTCGTCGGCCTGATGAACATGCAGTACGCCATAGCGGACGACAAAGTCTACGTGCTGGAGGCCAACCCGCGGGCGTCGCGCACGGTGCCGTTGGTCTCCAAGGTCTGCGCCATATCGATGGCCCGCCTGGCGACGCAGATCATGCTCGGCAAGAAGCTCTCCGATCTGGGCCTCGAACACAAGAAGATACCGCACTTCGGAGTCAAGGAGGCGGTCTTCCCATTCAACATGTTCCCCGAGACGGATCCGCTGCTGGGGCCGGAGATGCGTTCGACGGGAGAGGTGCTCGGCATGGCCGGGTCTTTCGGCCTGGCCTTCTACAAGGCCATGGAGGCCGCAAAGAACACGCTTCCGTCGGACGGGGCTGTGCTGCTGACCGTTTGCGAGCCTGACCGAAGCCCCATGCTCGTGGACGTGGCCAAGCAGTTCGTCGACCTGGGGTTCAGCCTGCTGGCCACCGAGGGCACCAACGCGTTCCTCGCCGAGAACGGCGTGAACTCGAAGCAGGCCCTGAAGGTTTACGAGGGGCGTCCAAACATCGCCGACGCCATTAAGAACGGGGAGATACAGCTCGTGGTCAACACCCCGGCGGGCAAGCTGGCGAAGACCGACGACTCCTATATCAGGAAGGCCGCCATCGAGCACAAGATCCCCTATATCACCACCGTCGCCGCCGCTGCCGCTGCGGCCAAGGGCATGGAGGCGATACAGCGGGAGAGCACTGAGGTGAAGTCGCTCCAGAGCTACCACGGGGACATAGGCTGAGGGCGCGCTCCGACGGCGCCCGGTCCTGAGAAGAGGAGGCCCGCGGCCGGAACGGCCGCGGGCCTCTCGTTCTCCGAGCGCCGATCACCGGCTCCGGCTATGATATGAAGAGCGCCTTCGTGGCGAAGCTCGGATCGCTCGTGGTGTTCACCCCCAGCCGTCTCAGTCCCGCCTCGTCGCCGGGGGTTGGCATGTGAGTGATGTGGACCTCGCAGTTCGCGAGGTCGGTCAGCTTCTCCATGGCCATCTGAGCGGCGGGGTTGGTCGTGCTGCTGATCGACAGGGCGATGAGGGTCTCCTCCAGATCGAGCGACACCGTCTTCTTCTTGAGGACATCCTTCTTCATCCTGCCGATGGACTCGACTATGCTTGGCGGCAGAAGGTGCATGTTGTCGGGAATCCCCGCGAGCGTCTTGATCGCGTTGAGCACGAGGCTCGAGGCGGCGTGCATGAGGGATGAGTTGCTACCGGTGACGATCGATCCGTCGGGGAGTTCCATGGCGGCGCCGCAGAAGATGCCCTCGTTGCCCTTGCCATTCTCCTGCGCCTGCTCGGCGGCGCGATGGGCGGGACCGACCACTGCGCGAGCGTCGGTCTCGACGCCGAGCTCCTTCATCACGAGGTCGGCGCGTTCGACGGTGTCGGTATCGGCGAAGCCCATGGCGTGCTCGCAGGCGTACCGGAAGCGGCGGCGGATTACCTCCTGCTGGGCGGCCTCGCGGCATACCTCGTCATCCACGATGCCGAACCCGGCGCGGTTGACCCCCATGTCAGTCGGCGACTTGTAGATGGACTCGGAGCCGGTGATCTTCTCCATGATGCGCCTGAGGACGGGGAAAGCCTCGACGTCACGGTTGTAGTTGACCGATCGCTTGTCGTAGGCCTCCAGGTGGAAGGGATCTATCAGGTTGAAGTCCTTGAGATCGGCTGTCGCGGCCTCGTAGGCAACGTTGACCGGATGCTTCAGCGGTAGGTTCCAGATCGGGAAGGTCTCGAACTTGGCGTAGCCCGCCTCGTTGCCCCGGAGGTACTCGTGATAGTACTGCGACAGGCACGTCGCGAGCTTGCCGCTTCCGGGGCCGGGCCCCGTCACAACGGCTATGGGTTTCTTGGTCTCGACGAACGAGTTCGCGCCATAGCCGTCCTCGCTGACGATGAGATCTATGTCGGTCGGATAGCCCTTCGTATAGCTGTGCGTGTGGACCGCGACGCCTCTGCGTTCCAGCTTGTCGCGGAACTGCTTCGCCCCCGGCTGACTCTCATAGCGGGTTATCACGACGGCCGACACGTCGAGGCCCCACTCCCTCAGGTCGTCGATCATCTTCAGGGCGTCGGAGTCGTAGGTGATGCCGAAATCGGCCCGCAGCTTCTTGCGCTCGATATCTCCGGCGTAGATGCAGAGGATGATCTCCGTCTTGTCCCTGAGCTCCTTGAGGAGCCGCATCTTGACGTTCGGGTCGTAGCCGGGAAGGACGCGGGACGCGTGGTAATCCCACATTAGCTTGCCGCCGAACTCCAGATAGAGCTTGCTGCCGAACTGCCCGGCGCGTTCGAGGATGGCCTCTGTCTGCTGCTCGAGGTACTTCTGGTTGTCAAAGCCCGGCTTGCCGATCATCCACTCCTCCACCAGCAGCGTGTGCCGCTGCGCTCCGCGGGGTCTCACTGCTCCTCTACAGCATAGGGCGACCGGACCCGTCCGATCGCCCCGGACATGCCACACTGCAGTCACGCCATGCCGGCCCTTCAAATCACCTCAATCGTCGAGGGCGGCTTGGCCGTCACGTTATACGTCACGCTGCAGACGCCGGGGATCTCCTCGGTGATGCGGGAGGCCAGCTTCGTCAGTGTTGCGAAGGGCAGATCGGTCGGGGTCGCCGTCACGGCGTCGGTCGATTCCCAGCAGCGGACCTCTATCTGCTGCCCGAACTCGCGCGCCCCCGAGCGGATGCCGGTCACCCGGTCCTCGTGCAGAACCGCGAGATACTGGAAGGCCCCGGAGTCCGAGAGCTCCTCCTCGACGATCGTCGTCGCCTTCCGCACAGTGGCGACGCGGTCGGGCGTCACCTCCCCTATCACCCGCGTCGCGAGCGCGGGCCCCGGGAACGGCGGGCGCTCGCTGATCTCGGGGGGCAGGCCGAGCTCCCGGGCGAGCTTCCTCACGCCGGACTTGCGGAGCTGGATGATAGGCTCGAGCACCTTGTAGCCGAAGGCCTCTTCGGTGTCGATGCCCAGCTGCTCGAGGATGTTGTGCTGGCGCTTGATGCCGGCGACGGTCTCCTCGACATCGGTGTAGTTCGTGCCGTGCACGAGGAACTTCGCCCCCGACTCCTTGACGAGCGGGCCGAAGACGGTCTTGTAGAAGGTCTGCGTGATGGCCTCGCGCTTCTCCTCCGGATCAGTCAGGCCCTTGAGCGCGCCGAAGAACTCGTCCTTCGCGTCCAGGATCTCGACCTTCACGCCGCGCTCGGCGAAGAGGTCTCGGATATACTCCGGCTCGCCCTCGCGCATGATGCCGTTCTCGACGAAGATCGTCCTGAAGCGGTCGCCGAGCGACTTGTGGCCGAGCATCGTCACGGCCGCGGAGTCCACGCCGCCGGAGAGCGCGTTGATCGCCAAGCCGTCGCCGACGATCGAGGCGAGCTCGGCGCCCTTCTGATCGATGAACTCCGCCGGGTTCAGGTCATCCGTCTTGATCTCTTCAGCACCCATGAAGCTCCCTCCCAAGAGTTCCCTGCCAACGAGTCGCATCCGTGCGGCGGCATGTGCGGGTAAGCCCGGGGGCCGCCACAGGCCCCGCGGGCGCCAACGCTGAGAACGAATAGCATGTCACAAGCAGTCCTGATCGACACTGCGCATGCTCTGCCTGTGCGACGCCCGGGGCGAGTGGCCGGTCCATCTGTCGAGTTGAGTAACGTGGTCTGGCCGCTCGGGAACCACCCGCGCTAACCGTGACATGGGACGTTATTATAGCGGCGTCCGGGACCATCGTCCAGTGCTATTCGGCACGGTCTTTCGGGGATGGCCTTCGACTCCCGGCACCCCGTGTCAACATCTGGCCGCAACGGGTTGGCAGCGGTGTTCCCGAGAACAGCGCTTCGCGGAAGCGCCCATCAGCCCCTCCATTGGCTGGCCGGTCCTTGACTTCGCATGCGATGGTGGTAACATTCGGTCCCCGGGGGGGGCTGATGCGACCAGACCATCCAGACCAGGGCGACGTAGCCAGTTCTGACGAGGCTGTGGACGACCGCGGCAGCCGTCCCTCGGACGAAACCATCCTGGCCCCCGGTCGGCGGCGGAACGCGGCCCCGGTCGGTGACGAGTTCGCCGGCTACGAGATCCTCGGCGAGCTCGGCCGCGGGAGCATGGGGATCGTCTACAAGGCGCGTCAGACCGAGCTCGACCGCCTCGTCGCGCTGAAGGTCATCATCGCCGGCGAGGATGCGTCGGAAGACGATATATCGCGCTTCATGCGCGAGGCGCGCGCCTCGGCGAAGATGGAGCACCCCAACATCGTCCCGGTCTACGACGTCGGACATGTCGCTAGCAAGCACTACTTCACGATGGCCTTCGTCGAAGGCCGGACGCTGGCTGATTTCGTTCGAGAGACCGGACCCACGCTCAACCAGTCGGTCGTCATCATGCGGAAGCTCGCGTCCGCGATCAACTACGCCCACGAGCGCGGCGTGATACACCGGGATCTCAAGCCCGGCAACGTGATGGTCGACGAGGCCGGCGAGCCCCACGTGATGGACTTCGGCCTCGCGCGTAACATCCAGGAGGAGAGTTCGCTCACCAAGACCGGCGACCTGATGGGGACGCCCGCATATATGCCTCCCGAACAGGTTGAGGGCAAGGTGCACGCACTGGATGAACGGACGGACATCTGGTCGATCGGGGTGATGCTCTACGAGATCGCGGCTGGGAAGCTGCCCTTCGCCGACGAATCGCCGCTCAGGGTGCTGATGCGGGTGTTGGAGGATGATCCTGCGGGCCCGAGGAAGGTGAGCCGGAAGACGCCGCATGACTTGGACACCATCGTCATGAAGTGCCTGGAGAAGGACCCCGAGAGGCGCTACCGGACCGCGGGGGCGCTGGCCGAGGACCTGGGGCGTTTCCTGAGCGGCGACGCGATAGCCGCCCGGCCGCCGTCAGTATCCTATCGCTTCCGCAAGAAGGTGTGGAAACACCGCGGATGGGCGGCGGGGATCTCGGTGGCGGCGCTTGCGCTCGCGGTGGCTCTCTTCTTTGGCCTGGGCCTGTGGGAGAGTGTGTCGCGCTTCGCGGCGGGGTGGGAGCTGGTGCTGGCGGAGGATTTCTCCTCCGGCAAGATGCCCGAGGGATGGGAGATACCCAAGGGCACCGTGGACTTCCGAGATGGCACGCTGGTGATGACACACGGAGTGCCGCGACCTCACGACCCGCCGAATCCCTTCGGGCTGTGCGTTGTCGTCCTCCCGGGCAATTGCCCCGACGCGGTGCGGCTGGAATACGACGCGTGGTTCCCGAGCAATGCCGAGTTGGGGGACAAAGCCTGCGACCTGTCGTGCGTGATGCACATGGAGAAGAGGGCACTGTTCTCGAAGGCCTATGCCTTGCAGTTTGGGTCGATCGGCAACAAGTGTTCCCGGCTGCTGCGGGAGAGTGCTGCTCTGCTCACGAACGTCCACCGCGACGCGTTGATCGTTCCGGGCAAGCGTCACCGTGTCGTCGCCGAGCACGCGGGCGAATACGTGACGCTTTGGGTGGACGGCAAGCAGGTGCTGAGGCTGCGCGACTTCTTCCCGCTCACGGGTGGTCGCATCTGCCTCTACTCGTGGGGGAAGGGGGGGGCGCGGTTTGACAACCTGAAGCTCTATAAGCGCGGCAGGGCCCTCGATGTCTCGGCCCTTGCGGTGCCCGACGCGTTCTTCGCGGGCGGCGATCACGAAAGAGCCGCCGAGGAGTATGCCGCGATATGGCGCAGCCACCCCGGGACGGCGGAGGGTCGCATCGCCCTCTACAAGAGGGCGCTGGCGCTCATCCTCCTGGAAGAGGACGACGAGGCCCGGCAGGCACTTGCCGGCCTTGTCGAGACCGACATGGCAGGATGGGCGAGGTTGGGCCTCGCCGAGCTCGAGGCCCGGGCGGGCCGGGGTGCAGAGGCCGTCGAGGAGATCAAGCGGGCGACGGCCGCCGGAGACCCGGAGGTCGCGGGACTCGCGCGCACCTGCACCACCAGGCTGGCGTACGACGCGGCGCGCCGGGGTGACGGCGGGACGTCGGCAGCGCTCCTCAGGGAAGCCAGACGCGACCTCGAGGGGTGGCAGATCGACAGGCTCGGCTGTGAGATGGTCTGGTACTCCGGCGGGTTGGGAGCCTATGCGTACTTCCGCGGCGATTTGCCCGTTGCCGCGGCCACGGCCGAGGCCGTCATGGCCGCGTTTCCAGATCGCAGGAAGCCGTGGTGTCCGGCCGCCCGGATGCTGGCTCTGGTCCACCGCGATTACGGGCGCTTCGAAGAGGCCATCGAGCAGTTCGCCCTCGTGCTCGAGAGATGGCCTGAAGAGAAGGAGGAGTGCGCATGGTCGCTGTACGAAACAGCGACATGCCTGCGCGAAGCGGGCAGGCATGAAGAGGCGCTCCGCGCCTGCCAGCGCGTGGCCAGGCAGTACCCCGACAGGAGAGGCGAGTGCGCCGGCGCTGCGCGTGAGACCGGCCTCGTGTTGTGGGCCATGGGCCGGCTGGAGAAGGCGGTGGCGGCCTTCGGCCGCGTGGAGAGGGAGTATCCCGATCAGGCGGAGGAATGCGCCATCGCCGCGCTCTCGTGCGGCATCGTTCGGCTGAAGCTCGGAGACGGAGCCGGGGCAGCCGCGGACTGGCGCAAGGTCGCCGAGAATCACGTTAACGACAGGGGCAGTGCGGCACTGGCCCGCTACTTCCTGGGCGAGCTGGACGAGGCAGCTTTCCTCAAGGAGCTCAAGACCAAGTCCCGGCGGTACTGGAATGACGCCTCCCTCGACGTCGCGAGGAAGCTGGAGGCCGAGGGCAGGATGGCCGAAGCCGCGCGCTGGTGCCGCAAGTGCCTGGAGCTTTCGGAGGGCGATGAGTGGCCCGCCCTGCTCGCCAGGCGCAGGCTGAAGGAGCTCGAGGAGTGACGGCATTTCACGAGAAGAAGCCTGGCGGCGGGCCGGAGGACCTCGGGCATGCCGAGGGGACCCTCGGCACGCCTCCATCCCGCCCGACAGACGAGACCATTGCGGACCTCGGAGCAACTTCCAAGGATGAGACGCTTCCCGCAGCCGGCACCCCCAGGGACGATGCGGCCGAGAGCAGTGATTTCGCCGGATATGAGCTTCTCGGCGAGCTCGGCCGCGGCGGCATGGGGATCGTCTACAAGGCCCGCCAGAAGGAGCTCGACCGTCTCGTCGCCCTCAAGGTCATCATCGCCGGCGAGGACGCCTCCGAGGAGGAGATCTCCCGGTTCATGCGCGAGGCGCGCGCCTCGGCCAAGATGGAGCACCCCAACATCGTCCCTGTCCACGACATGGGCCACGTGGGACGGAAGCACTACTTCACCATGGGCTTCGTCGAAGGCCGCACGCTCGCGGATTTCGTCCGCGACGAGAAGCCTAATCTCAGCCAGTCGATCGCCACCATGCGGAAGATCGCCTCGGCGATTCAGTACGCCCACGAGCGCGGCATCATCCACCGGGACCTCAAGCCCGGCAACGTGATGGTCGACGAGGCCGGCGAGCCCCACGTCATGGACTTCGGCCTGGCCCGCAACGTCCGCGAGGGCAGCAGCCTGACTCGCAGTGGCGATGCGGTGGGAACTCCGCTCTACATGTGTCCGGAGCAGGCGGAGGGCCGGGTCCACGAGGTCGACGAGCGAGCGGACGTGTGGTCGCTGGGGGTGATGCTTTACGAGATCATTGCCGGGCAACTGCCCTTCACGGCGGGGTCGGCGATGGGCGTGCTGCTCAAGGTCGTCAACGACGATCCCCTGGGGCCACGGAAGGTCAGCAGGAAGGCTCCGCGCGACCTCGACACCATCACCATGAAGTGCTTGGAGAAGGACCGTGACAGGCGCTACCGGACGGCGGGAGCGCTTGCCGACGACTTGGGGCGCTTCCTGAGTGGCGATCCGATAGCTGCCCGGCCGCCGTCTCTCGTCTATAGATTGAGGAAGAAGATCGCCAAGAGGAAGGCTATATCTGCAGCTCTCCTCGTCATCGGTGTTCTTATCGCAATTGCGGCGAGCATTGGCTTGCGCCTCTACGGCGAAAAGCTGAAGGAGCGTGCGAGGTGGGGCGAGCCGGTATTGACAGATGATTTCGAGAGGGAGACGCTGGGAGATCAGTGGCAAACCTATACTGGCGTATGCGAGATCGAAAACGGCAGGTTGGTGGCCACCGGCGATTTCCTTCTTCTTTGCAGGGAACGCTTCACTGGGAATGTTGCCATCGAGTTTGATGGCATGATACCTGACACCTCGAAGGCCTGCGACCTTACAGTTTGGGTGTGTGCGCATGAGGAAAGGCCAAGGCGCGAGTATTACGCCCAGGGGGTTGGCTCGGACGGGAACCTGCATTCGAGTATCAAGATCTCAGGCTCCAATCAGATGAAGAGCGTAGTTGCCACTTGCCCGAAGGTGATCGAACCCGGGAAATGGTACCGGATCAGAGGGGAGCGCGAGGGCCAATACTTGCGGCTCTTCGTCGATGGAGAGAAGATCCTTGAGTACCGTGAGTTCTTCCCAATGGCAACACCATCGCACAACCGGGCTGGGATATACACTTGGTTCGGCCCCTCGCATTTCGACAATGTCAGGATATTCCGTCAGGAGGGGGCTCTGAAGGTCAGGGCAGTGGATCTTGGCGACAAGCTCTTTGCTGCGAGAGACTACGAAGCTGCGGCGCGGGAGTACGCTGATATTCAACGAAGCCATCCCGAGACCGAAGACGGAGCCGAGGCCAGGTACAAGAAGGGCCTCTGCTATGTTGAGTTGGGCAGGCTTCCCGAAGCGGAGCAGGCCCTGACTGGAGTAGACCATCCCTCGGTTCGCCCATACGCGCAATATGGCATGGTCGATGTTCTGATAAGGAGGGGAGATTTCGACGCCGCGCTGGCAAGGATGAACTTGCTTCGCCAAGAGTATGCGTCCCACGAGCTTGCCGAGCGCATACGCCTCGATTACCGCCGCCGGAGCAATGACATTGCTTCGGTGCACATGAGGCCCGACCAAGCTGTGCCCTTTATGCTTTGCTTCGTTGAGGAACTTGAACGGTCTGATCCAGCAGGTCAAGATGCCTTTTGGAGGCTTGCCAATCTGTATGCCCACACTGGCCAGAATGCCAGTGCCATTGCAATGGCCAAGGAAATTCGAAGCGAGCGTCCGGGCTTGCAGAGCGCGGATGGACTCCACGTGTCATACGCGATGGAGGCATGGGCTCACACACGCATGGGGCAACCGGACAAGGCGATGGCATTGCTCGCCCTGATGCCGGATGGCCCTCGATCTAGAGCTTTGCGTGAATATACGCATACCACGGCGTGGCTCTCTAGCGCCTCCACTGCGTTGGGTCAGCATGAGGAAGCCATGGAGCTTGTCGACCGGAGGGCCTACAATTCGCGTGACGGAGGACTGGCTCAACTAATCTGCATCCGGAGGCCTGTGACAGCCATCCAGCGTAGCGAGAAACTGCTGCAGGATGAGGGTCTTGCTGTAGGTGTGAGACGAGACATGTTATTCAGACTGCCAAGTGCTTACTTCGCCGTTGGAGAGTTCGAGAAGGCCCTCGCAGTGGCAGTGCAACTCCGGGATTATGCAGAGAAAGGTGATCTCCTGCATCTTGCCTCTCTCAGGAACGAGGCCCTTGCATTGGCGGCGCTCGGGCGTCTGGAAGAGTCGCTTACGAAACTGAGCACGGCACGCGAGGGATATGGCGATCGTCGAAGCCCCCATGATCTGAGGCTGCGGAGTGAGTTCCTTCAGGTCCGTGCATTGATGGGGCAAGCGCGGAAGGCCGAACAAGAACTCCTTGGCATCCTGGAGGTCTACCGGCACACTCTGGCTGGGTACGTATGCCTATCCCATATCGCGCTGGCATCCTTTCACGAAACACGGGGGGATGATGATCGCGCACTTGAGTTGTATTTGAAGGGAGATGAGATCGCTGGCGATTATGCTGTTTCTCACGTATGCGGCGTGTACCCTGTGGGGAACACGGCGGTTATCCGTGCTGGGCTCATCCAGCTCCGAAAAGGCGAAAAGCAACGCGCCTCAGAGACCTTTGAGCGACTGCGCGAGTTCACGGTTCTGAACAAAGCGACCATCTGTGCCAGTTACCTCCGCGGGGAGGTCGCGGAGAGAGACCTTCTCGAGCAAATCGCTGCCACGTGGCCAGAAGAGGGAATCAACAAGACGGCCTCCCTCGCTTTTGCGCAATTCGTCATCGCCGAGAAACTCGCCTCCGAGGGCAAAAAAGCCGAGGCGCGGGATTGGTTCAAGGAAGTGGTGGATGAGGTCCCGGAGCACAAGGGCTACGATTACACCATGACCGTCCGTCTCGCCAGGCGCAGGCTGAAGGAGCTCGAGGAGTGACGGCATCGTATCCGTTGCGGCTGCACAGGTGCGGCTTTCGCCGCGAGTAGCGGCCCGCGACCGTCCGACGAACGGAAGACTGGAGGCCATATGGGCATCATCGCCATCTTCAAGCGCGGCGTGCGCGCGCTGGGCAAGCTGCTGGTGAGGGCCGGCCTCATCAGCGAGGGGCAGGTCTCGGAGGCCCTGGCCGAGCAGAAGCGCCGGCGCGAGCGCGGCAAGGAGCACAAGCGCATCGGCGAGATACTGGTTGAGCAGAAGGCCGTCTCTTCCGATGATCTGAAGAAGGCGCTGGACGAGCAGGAGAGCGCGCTCGAGATCCAGGTGCGCGAGATGGAGGGCGGGGTCCACGTCGTCGACCTGAAGGGGTACATCGACGCCGCCACGCACGACATCTTCGAGGAGGCGCTTGCCGGGCTGGTCCTCAGCGGCCGAACGAACGTCGTCATCAACTGCGAGGAGCTCACGTACGCGAACTCCAAGGGCGTCGGCGACCTCATGCTGTACGCCAAGCGCCTCCGCGACGCCGGCGGCGACATCAAGATCGCGGGGCTGCGCGGCACGCCGCTCGTCGTCCTGCAGAGCCTCGGGATGGGCGAGGTATTCGAGATGTTCGGCGCCGAGGACGAGGCCGTGGCGTCCTTCGCCGAGCCGGCCGAGCCGGAACCCGCGAAGGCCGTTCCCGGGCCGGCGGATCCCGCCCCGGTGGCGAAGGCCCCGGCTCCGGAGCCGGCCACGGCCGCGCCGCCCGCGCCGCCTCCCCCGCCGCCGCCTGCCGAGAGGCCGAGGGAGCCTGTACGTAGGGAACCCGTACTGACGGAGCCCAAAGCGCCACGGCCCGCTGCGAAGCCGGCCGCACGTGTCGCCGTGCCCGCTCGGGCGCCGAAGCCGGCCGAGGCAGCGGCAACTGCGCCGGTCGGGAAACCGGAGGAGAGGGCGAAAGGCAAAGCGGGGAAGAAAGCGGCCACAAGGGGAACGAAGAAGCCGATCAAGGCCGGGAAGAAAGCCAAAACGTCTCCCAAGAAGAAGCCCAGGAAGCCGAAAGCCAAGCCTGCGAAAAAGAAGCCCAAGAGGGCGAAGGCCAAGCCCGCCAAGAAGAAACCCAAGCCGCCGAAGAAGCCCAAGAAGGCGAAGGCCAAGACTGCCAAGAAGAGGTCCAAGGCTCCGAAGAAACCCAGGAAGGCGAAGGGCTCCGCGAAGAAGAAGGCCTCGCCCCGCAAGGCCAGAAAGGCGCCCAAGAAAGCGGCCAAGAAGGCCAGGAAGAAGTGATGGCGTCGCTCCGACGCGCGCAGGGACGGATGGTCGGGGCGACTGGATTCGAACCAGCGGCCTCTTGCTCCCAAAGCAAGCGCTCTGCCAAGCTGAGCTACGCCCCGTATCCGCGGGATTCTATCACCGTCCCCGCCGCATGGCAAGGGGTATCGCCGTGGCCTCAACGGCCGCTGGCTGTGTGTCCCAGGCCCAAGGCCCGTCGCCAGGCCCTGTATGACCTGGGCCTCGAGTTGTAGCCAAGAACTGGACCCACGCCACGGCGCCACGATGCCCGTGCAGTTCGCGCTCCAGAAGCTACGGTGGACGACCTCAGTCTGTCTGGACCGGACGTGAGCGCCACGATGATCGGGCCCGCGCCTGCGCTCAAGGTCAAGGGGCTGGTCAGGGGCGAAAGGTGGGAAAACGTGCGTCCGCTGGATGTGACGCTCCGGCGATGGTGAAGGCGGCTCAAGGAATAGGCCCGGGCGATGTCGGCTTCGGCACGAAGACGACCTTCGCCTCATATCCGAGGGCGCTGGCGATCCTGCTGAGCGTCGAGTTGCGGAACCCCTGCTTGCAGTTCTAAAGACGACACAATTGGGGTTGAGAGATACCGGCGTGCTTGGCAATCTGGACCGAACTCGTTCCCGCTTCAAGGCGCAAGCGGTTGACTAGAAGGCCGATCTGCTTCTGGTTCGCAAGCAGCGCGCTAAGCTCATCACCCATCTTATCCCCATCGACGTGTTGTCCGCCGCTGTGCAGTATACAGCGTGCGCCGTTGGAGTCAGGCAAGGTCGCGGGCTCACCAAGACCGGCCCCCCTTGGGGGCACCCCTTTCCTATCACCGGAAGGCTCCGTAGGTTCACTTCCCCGAAGGCTGAGCGCACTTCACCTATCCCTCGGCCCGCCGCGACAACGAGTTCCGTCCCCTTGCCTCCGCGCCCTCTGCGCGGTATCATCGCGTGACACGCGGCACGGGAGGAGGGCGGCGGAACCATGTTGCGAGAGAATGCGGGCCGGGCTCTGGTGCTGGCTCTGACGGGCGTGCTGGCGTTGGCGGCCTCGCTCCGGGCCGCCGAAGGTTACCGCGTCCGCGCCTCGGTCAAGCCGGGCTGGGACTGGGCGCTCCCGGGCGGCGTCCGCCCCGTGCCCTATTCCGGCTTCGTGACGTGGGGGGGCAGGCGCCACTCGGAGATGATAACGGTCGCCGGAGTCAAGGCCTCCTGGAAGGAGCTCTCGCCCGCGAGCGGCCGGTTCAACTGGCAGCCGCTCATCGACCGGATCAAGAAATGCCGGGCCCAGGGGATGCGGAGCGGCATCCACTTGAAGGGCGTGGAGCGTCCGTCGGTGCCCGACTGGATCGTGAAGAAGTACAAGGTGCCCGTGCTCGACGTCATCCCCCTTCAGCAGAACCAGCCCTGGCGGTTGCAGATCGTCCCTCCCTGGCACCAGGGCGTCATGCGCGAGTACAACGAGTTCATGAACGCCTTCGGCAAGACCGGAATCGCTCGCATGGAGGACGTCGTCTACGCCTACATCCACGGCGTAGGCCCGTCGAGGGGTGAAGAGCTATGGATGCGCCCGGTCGACGCGGAGGATTGGCAGAAGAAGTCGGGCCTCACGCCCGATTTCTACGCCGCGTGCATCAAGGCGAGGCTGGGCGCCATGCTGAGGGCCTTCAAGGGCGTGGAGTACAAGCTGGCCTGGATGGCCGCGGGCCCCATCGGGCCGTATACGAAGCAGTACCGGGCGTACCGCGAGAAGACCACCGGCATGCTGGAGCGCTCCCTGGCGCTCGGGACCGGCTGGCGCCACGGGAACATAGACTTCCAGCACACCAGCTTCTCGGTTCCGCCCCTGGGGATAACGCTCACCAAGGAGGGTTACTGCGTCGTCGATGACACGCGCCCTCACTTCGCCGAGCGCAGGTACTTCGGCGACGAGAACGAGGAGTACGGCAAGGGCTGGGAGTGGCGCTTCGGACCCTACGAGCAGCACGCCTACCGCCACCGGATCAGCACGCTACGGACGCTGCAGCTCAGGATGAACTTCCAGTACGTGAGCACCGAGACGCTCAAGCTCAACCCCGATCTCAACAAATACGCCCAGCTCACGCAGGGCCGCCTGGCGGAGGACTCGCCCGATGCGTGGGCGTACCTCCGCGAGTGCTGCATCCGCAGGGGGGGCAAGTCGCTGCCGGTCAAGAACCTCGAGCGCTGGCTGGTCCAGCGGGACGTGCCCGGGCACATGAGCACTCCCGCCGAGCGCATCGACCGCAAGTACCGGATCTGGACCGACCCGCCCGAGCGGCAGCACGACTTCGACGCCCGCCGGACGGACACTGCGAAGGGCCAGCGGGGCCTGGCGTTTCAGCTCGACAAGAGATTCTGGCCGAAGCCCAGGCCCGCGATGCTGAAGGTGACTTTCACGGATCGCGGGAAGAGCAGATGGTACGTCGAGTATACCGATGGCAGGGGCAAGCCCCGCAGGACGGCAAGCATCGACAACGTGGGGGGAGGCCAGCGCAGGACGGCGACCTTCAGCCTGTCGAGCATCGCCGCGGCGCGCGGCTACCCCGGAGGGATGGACTTCCGCATCGTGACCGAGGGTCCCGGTGACGTGGTGGTCACGGTGGTCCGGCTGATCAAGGCGACCTGGAAGGAGCCCGCGCTCTACCGTCGACGCAGGGGCTGACCGGCAGGCGAGGCATTGCCTGGAGAGCCGAGAGCACACTCGCCCCTTGCCCCCGCCGCGCCACGGGGTATACTGCTTACGTGAGCCCCAAGGCCGAGCCAGCCGAGCGTCCCGCCCCCAAGTGGAAGCGGCACCTGCGGTTCAGGTGGTCGCTGCTGATTTTTCTGACCGTCACCGTGGGCATTGCCATCGGGGTCAAGGTGCGCGAGCACTGGTGGGACCGTGCAGGCGTCGATCTCTACGAGGCGGTGAGAGCGGGCGACGTGAACGCTGCCGAGCAGTGCCTTGACCTCAGGCCCAAGCTTGTCGACCTCCACTCCCGCGACAGGGGGTTGACCTACCTGCACGTTGCCGCGAGTCAGGGGCACATCGATGTTGCCAAGCTGCTCATCGCCAGGGGAGCCGACGTGAAGGCCAGGGGGTTCGACGGCAGAACTCCGCTCCACGACGCAGCATTGGGAAGCAACGAGAAGATGGTGCGGTTGCTGCTTGAGAACGGCGCTGACCCTAAGGCGGCGAGTTCCCACGGGGGCCCCCTTTTCACCTTGGACGTGAGGTCGGCTCGTCTCCTCATCGAGAATGGTGCAGACGTGAACGCTGTGAGCGATGACGGCTGGACTTGGCTTCATTGGCTCTGCATGATAGCGTACCGTGACCCTCAGAGGTGCCCGTCCATAGCATTGGCGGCTTCGGTTCTCCTGGAGGCGGGCGCTGACGTGAACGCCAAGGACATGATGGGCAAGACCCCGCTGGATTGCCTCCTCGGCAACTCTGGCCTTTCAGACCCAACCTACTACAACGGTCCCTCGCGGACGACCCCGGAGCTGATCTCCCTCGCCAAGCTGCTGATCGACAGCGGCGACGATGTGGACCCAAGTGACGAGCGCGGTATCAGGCTCAAGACAACAGCAGGGATATCGGGCCTCGGCGGCCTCGACGAACTATGGGACTACGCCGCCAAGAAGCGCGCCGGCGACTGACCCTCACTCGGTGCTCTCGGCCAGGCAAGGCGCGGCAAGCCCCGCCATGCCACGATGGCCGAGAGCACACTCGCCTCTTGCCCTCCCGCCCGCCGCGTAGTATCATTCCACGTTGGAGTGCGATTGCGCGCGCGGGGCTCCGCGGGGCGAGCCCGCCGCAGGCGGGGAGCACGCGGGAGCTGCGTGCAATCGCCGATAGTGCACGCCTGATCGACCCCGTCGACCGACTCCCGAGCGTGACGCGAGGTGGCCATGGGCCTGCGCCGGATCATTCCGAGATTCTCGCTGCGCACGCTGGTCGTCTTCCTGCTGCTCGTGACGAGCGCGGGCGGGCTCTACTCGCGCTATCGGGTCGTGCGCTGGATTTGGCCTCCGTCTTCGGTCATGCTGCTGCCGCCTTCGGAGGCGTTCTCGGACTTCATCAACGCTGCGAACAGAATCGACATCTACTTCTCGTGGCCGCCTCTGGCACAACGGGGCGAGAGGCGCGTAGCTGTCACCGACCATAGAGAAATGAAGGAGTTGGCTGGCCTCTTCGGCACCATGACCCCGTCGAGGTCAGCATGGGGCTACTGCGTCTGCGTGGTCGTTTTCACCAAGGGGCGTCAGGTAATGCCGGTATGGGCCGGTGAGGATTTCTTGACCCTTTGGGGCGATAAGAGTGGGGCTTGGGGCGATGAGGGTTGGGCTGACTTCGAGATGCCTGCGCCCCTGTGGGCTAGAATTACCCATTACCGCCAGCTGGCATCGTGGCAAAGTGCGTGGCGGCACGTGGAGTTCTGGCTGACCGTGGCCTTCGCCGCCCTCCTCGTCTGGTCCATCCTCCGCGACCGCAAGGCGCTCCGCGGGGAGGCGGCATGAGGCTGCCTCGACCACGCTTCAGCCTTCGCACGCTGGTCGTCTTCGTGCTGCTCGTGACGAGCGGGGTGGGGCTCTGGTGGCATTGGGGGCCGTGGGTCAGGTCGTGGAGCGCCCTACAGAAGGACGACGGGGCCGACGATCTGGATTTCTCCGCCAACGGGGCGGAGATCGTGATAACCTCGCGGTACGAGGAGCCGCTCACGCGCTCTCGGGCCCGCAGGGAGGTCGAGTTCCGGCGCACCTACGATGCCCGCACAGGCGCTCTTGTCGGCGAGGTCAGGCGGGAGAAAGGCTTGTTGGCCCGATACACGCACATGCCTCGCTATTGGGGGCCAAAGATACCGCCGCTGGTCGCCGCGTGCAGGACTCCGGACGGCAAGTGGACCGTCCTCTGGCGTTCCCGTCGAGCAGGCATCCCCGGAGCCGAATGGATCATGGTCGAGTCACGGACCTTGGGCGATCTAGAGCCCTTCCTCGGGACCAGCGACGTAGAGGGATTCTGCAATGCTACGCGGCACTTGGTGCCCCTCCTGCACCTTGGCGCGGCAGAGGTCGTAAAGTCCCACCGGGCCATGGCGGCATTCTCCAAGGACGGCAAGCGGCTAGTCCATACCGGCGTGGGCCACGACCTGCACCTGTGGCATCGCCGCCATCCGCCCGAATGGCACGGCGTCCTCTGGCTGTGGGAGTTCTGGCTGACCGTGGCGTTTGCTGGGCTGTTCGTGTGGAGCGTGTGGCGCGACCGCAAGGCGCTGCGCAGGGAGGCGGCATGAGGCCGACTCGACCGCGCTCCCTCTACCGCCTGATATCGTAGACCATCAGCGTCCCGTGATACCGGACATAGAGCCTGCCGCCCGAGATGACCGGGTGCGAGAGGTGGTCACGGCCGAGTATGGCCCCGCCGGGGCCGCGGCCTATCTTCATCTTGGGCAGCTTGAAGAAGCTCACGATCCTGTGCTCCTCGGGCGTCGGCTCGATCAGGCAGAGCCTGCCCTGGCGGCCGTACCCGTAGAGCATACCGTCGGCGTAGATGACGGCGCCTGACGGGGATGTGCTCGACCTCCACGGGCCTGCACAGCGTCACCGCGTACAGGAACGTGAGCGCCGCCCTCACCTGGCGATAGGTCTCGGGGGAGACGCCCTTCTCCTGCACGAGATGGAGCAGGAACGCGCGCATCTCTTCCTCTCCCATCTCCACCGGCGATCTCATGTGGTGCCTGGCGAACTTGCGCGCGTAGAGCAGATATATCTTGCTGAAGGAAACGCCCGCTCGCACCGAACACCGTTACCGCAACGACCGCCCCCCTCTCGGAGGAACTACCGCGAAGCGGTTTCGTTCAATAGCCTCAGAATCCGCGGCAGGTATGATTGCACATCTCTGCGACACACGCACCGGGGTGGACTCCGGACCCCCCGTCACTCGACGCGAAATGCATAATGCCTTCAATCAGCTCGTAGACACACAATATTGAGGTCAGAGCCGTGCAGCAGGCTGCCCATTCTCAGAGAATGTTTCGTATATGCGTATCGCACGGGGAGGCCCTTGCTCCATCCGTTGCCCGGACGACCGCTCCCCGTGCTCCGCCGTCCGGTCGGCCTTGCGATCCGGCGGCCGGCCTTCGCAGCCTAGCGCGGCTTCGCGGCTATCAGTCGCGCCAGGCTCCTGCGCAGCCCCTCGATCTGCCACGCCTTCAGGCCGCTCACGCGCAGCGCGTCGGCGTTGTCGGCCCCGGCGCCCTCGGCGGTCTTCGCCTCGATGCGGACGGCGCGCTGGACGATGGCCCTCACTTGCTCGCGGCGCAGACCGTAGCGGTTCTCGAAGAGCTTCAGGTACTCGACGAACTGCTCGGCGTCGCGGTAGGCTTTGATGCGCATGTCGGCAAGGCAGTCGTGGCCCAAGCGCGAGCCGTCGACCAGAAGGCAGTTGCCCCCCGCCGCGGCGTCGTTCACGTCCAGCGCCTTGTCGGGGCCGACCGTCTGCCACGGCAGCGCCGCGGTGCCGCCGAGCAGCCAGTAGTTGAGAACCGTGCTGAGCGTGCTGGTGTTGCTGGCGGTGTCGGGGCTGGCGCTGCCGTAGAAGCGCATGTCGACGCCGCCGCGCTCGCAGAGCCGCCTGCAGCGCCTGATCTGCGCCGCCGAGGCGACCGAGCCGGTGCCGAAGTAGATCGTGTCGAGCACGCCGTCCATGAAGTCGCCTTGCCACTGGGGCCGCGAGATGTCGGCCCTCGTCACCCACCGCTTCGCGTCCGCGCCGGGCCCGGCCTTGAAGTGCCGGTTGAAGAACTCGAGGGCCAGCCAGTCGTCCCAGTGGTAAGGTTCGTCGGTTGTCCACCACATGTTGATTCCGTATTGGATCCGGTGCGTCATCTTGCCCATGAACATGCACTGCATCTCGGTGCGGTCCCAGCCGTTCGCCTTGAAGTGCTCGACGAACTGCCGCTGTACAGCGTGAAACGCCTGCTTGTACCCGTCGCTCAGCGCGTCTTCGATGTACGCCGCCTTCATGAAGTGATCGAAAAGCGTCTTGCGGTCGTCGCCCTTCTTGGGCCAGTAGCCCTTGTAGTCGTAGGTCTTCTTCGTCAGCTCCGTCGGCCAGTAGTCCCTGAAGGGCAGGCCGTAGGCCTCTATGGGCACCCCCGAGCGACGGAGGTCCTCGAAGAGTGAGCCCGAGAGGAGCGGCGCCATCATCGAGTCGTACTTCTTCCAGTTGACCTTGACAGCCTTGCCTTCGCCCGAGACCTCGGGCGATAGCATCCGGTAGAAGAAGACGCAGCGGTTCGCGTGGGCCAGACGGTAGTAGGCCTTCCAGCTCTTCGGCAGCCGGTAGGTGTTGAGCTGAGGCCAGAAGGCGAGCTCGTCCGGCATGTCGAAGTCGGCCACCACCAGTCTCACGGGCACGCTGCGCGCGACGCCGCCGGTCGAGATTTCGATCGTGCCCGAGTACCTGCCCGCCGGGGCGTCCTTGGGGATGTAGACGTCGACGTAGACCGTCCGGTTCCGCTGGCCCTCGAGCTTGCGCACCGGCCCGGGCGCGCCGAGCTCCGCGCCGGCCTTCAGCGGCACGAGATACGCGGGCTGCCACTTCCCGTTCTTGTTGCGGGTGTACCAGTTGCGGTAGAGCTCGACCTCGCCTGCGCGGATCGCGGCTCCTCCGGGGCCCGCCAGAGCACCCGGAGTGATCTTGACCCCCGCGAGCTCGCCACCTTCGCCCGTTGCCTCGATGACGAGCTGGAACGAGACGTACTCGCCGCGGCAGCCTAGGAGGTCGACCTTGCCGGTCTTCCAGATCGCACTCGGGCCCGCTGCGTCGCCGCCGCCGGCCATGTCGCCGCAGAGCGCCTTCGAGCTCACCGGGTCGATCTTGATCAGCGGCGGGCACGCCCAGACGCGGAACTGTCCCCCGTCGATGGCCTCGGTCCGGCCGGTCGGCTCTGCCGGGCGTTCGAGCGCCACGGGCAGGCCCAGCGCGGCCGACGCCCGCACGCTCGCCCGGGCGGCCGCCGAGACGGCACCGCCCGGCGAGACGGCGACCACCTCGACCGCGTAGGCTTTGAGCGGCTCGAGGTCGTCGAGGACGATCTCCGTCGCCTTGCCCGCCTCCGGGTGGGGCACCCGCCAACTTCCGAGCGGCTCGCCGCCCACCTTCACCCGCCAGCAGAAGACGTTCTCCTGCGGGGCGATCCCCACCCGCGCCGCGCCTGTCCTGACGTGAGCCTTCGCGGGCGCAGGGGCGGCCTCGATGGCCGGCTTCGCGGGCTGGCCCGTCAGCTTCGCGCCCAGCTCAGCTTCTATGTAGGGGGCCGTCCTGCCCGACTGGACGCTGTGGACGAAGTTGTTCCTGAGCGCCAGTGTGCCGCCCTCCATCACCGCGAGGCCGTCGGAGTCGCCGACGGCGAGGGCGTATATGAGCTTGGCGGGCAGCTCGACCGATATCCAGCCGCCTGGGCGCTTACTGCATTCGCTCCAGTGCCAAAGGGAATTGCCCGAGCCCATGACGACGTCGCAGAACTGCGAGCCCGGCCACGACCACGGCCGCTTCGAGTCGTAGTCGGCGTAGTTGAAGCACGCGCCGCTGGGCGGGCCGTAGTCCTTCGCGGTCTTCCCCTCCTCCCAGTCGCCGTTCACGGTCGAGACGCGAATGTACCGGAGCATGTCGGGCCCGGCGCGGTGGAGGAAGAGCGTGGCCTCCAACACCTCGCGGCCCTTCGCGGGCGTCGCGTCGAAGCGGACGGCGCCCATCTCCTGTATGCTCTTGAGCTTGAAACGCTTGCTGAGGCCCCAGCTCAGGAGCTTCTCGTCCTTCTTCTTCCACTTGACGCTCGAGAGGCCGATATCGGCGGTCGCCTTCAGCCGGACAGTTTCGCCGGCGTGCGAGAGGGCCCCGCACAGCACGACGGCCGTGACGCAGATAGTGAACCGCTTCATGGTCGCCTCCGCAATCCGATCCCCCGGACCCATTGTAGCCGGGGGCGCTCTCAGTCTTTCAGCTCCTTCATGAGCTGCGGCCAGAGAGCGCGGACGATTTCGGCCAGGTCGGGGTATTTCGGCTTCTTGGCCTTGGGATCGGGCGGGTTGGCCGACATCAGCAGCAGCGGCAGCTCGACCGTGGCACCGGGCTCGAGGGCCAGCTCGCGCTTCACGCCGTGGAAGCCGACATTGTACTGGCACCCCTCGAGAAAGAGCTGCTTGGCCGCCGGCAGGCCGCCCGGGTTCAGCATCAGGAAACCGAAGACCTGGTAGGCCTCGTTGCGGTGCTTCAGCCACTGCCACCGTATCTGCCGCGTGCCCGCGATCTCCCATATCCCCCGGAACGCGTCGCCTTTCTCGGGCTGCTTGGGGAAGATGCCCTCCTTGTAGCGCATGAAAACGGACCGCTTAAGCTCGGCTAGGCAGGTGAGGCCCTTCCGACCCTTGTTTGAGACGCGCACCTTCACGAGTATCACTTCGCCGCTTCTGCCCTCGCCCACGGGCCTGAGAACACTCGGCTTCCCCTCGCCGTCGACGACCCCCTGCAGGCTGAACATTTTCGTCCTGACGCTCACCTCCACGGGGAGCTTCCTCGCGAGAGCCGACATGGCTGCGTCCGCCTCGGCGGCGGGCTTCATGACGTCCAGCCGGACGAAGCTCTTCGACTTCGGGTCGATGACGGCCTTCGGCGGTGCGCCGGCCTCCTTGATGCCGAGGTCGAGCCAGATCGTCCGCTTCGCGGGCACGCCGTGGCGCGGGTCGGCGAAGAGCGTCTTCATGCCGAAGTGCACCCAGTCGTAGGCGCCCGCCGTCTGCGGGGTCCTGTAGAACTCTGTCAGCTCCTCCCAGAGCGGCCTCACGCCGTCGCGGTCCTGGAAGGCGCCGTCGTGGACCTTCACCTCCAGCTTTGCCTCGGCCTTCCCGCTATAGAGGACCCGGTCGCCGAAGATAACCTTCACCGGCTTCCCCATGTCAACGAGCTTGTCGGAGAGATAGAAGACTAGTTTCTTGACCTCCTCACTGGCCCCAAGCACCTCCACGACGTTGCCAGCTCGGACGCGCACCTTGAACTCGGGCCACGGCTTCGCATCGGTGAGCTTGGGGATCTTCGCGTCGACCCAGAACGCGCGCGTCGCCGTGTTGTTGTAGAGGACGTGGACCACCTCGCGCGGGTACGGGTCGAGCGGGTGAGCGTCGAAGAAGTCCAGCACGCGCTTCTTCATGTCCTTGTAGTAGACCGGGTACGGGGAGTGGCCGCCCGGGAACGCCTCCCACGTGACGGGGCACTCGGTCTCGACCATGAACTCGTGGAGGATCTTGCCGGTCCTCACGAAGCTGTCGTTCTTCCCGTGCAGCAGCTTGGTGGGCGTCTGCTGGAGGTACCTGACGAGGACGTTCTTCTGCCGCTTGTACTGCTTCTTCTGGCGCAGGTCGTTGCAGACCGGCACGATGGCCGCGTACCTGTGAGGGTACTGCCACGCCTTCTCGAGCAGGCCGTGCCCGCTCCGAGAGAACGCGGTCGCGTAGATCCGCATGGGGTCAAAGTTCCACTTGGCGGCGGCGGCCATTATCGTCCCGCGATTGCCGCCGAAGGCAGCGAAGTAGGGCGTGCCCTTGAGTTGCTCATCGTCCACCATGTTCTGCCAGACAACAAAGATGGGCCACGACCTCTCCGGGGTGTAGTCCTCGGGGATTATCAGGCACTCCTCCTGGTAGCGCTCGCGCTCCGCGCCCCACGCCGGGAAGCAGGCCGCCACCACGACCGCCGCCGCCGCCAGTCCTCGCAACGCCGCCTCTCGCATAATGCCGCCCTTTCATTCCGGGCGCAGTTGCGCCCCGTGCCCGGTCACTTGATGGTGAACCTGCGGGGCCTGTCCTCGAGGATGAACTCCTTCTCCTTCTCTTTGCCGCCCGGCAGGCGCCACTTCACGGTGCAAGGCCCCGCCTCAAGTATGCCGACGAGCGCCTTCGACGTCCCCGGCACGACGTTCCACGTGCCGAGGCAGCGCTCCTCCGCCCACCCCGTCACAGCGAGCGGCCCCGCGAAGCCGCACTCGGGGGCGAGGTCCACCAGCAGGGCGAGCGAATCCTCCTCCTCGCTCTCGCGCCAGAAGCTCCAGACGGCGCCGCTCTCCGCGATGATCACCATGTCCTGGGCCCCGTCCGAGTTGAAGTCGGCCATGCAGCCCGACTGCTGCCCGCCCGTCGCCTCCTGGAGCAGCCCCTTCTCGGTGAGGTCCAGCGCGTGGGCGTGGCCGAAGCTCCTGAAGCCGCGGTTGAAGAAGATCTGGGCGCCGTTCCCGGCGTAGGCAAGAAAGAGGTCCTGCCGCCCGTCGTTGTTGACGTCGCACGTCTGAGCGACCAGCGCCTCGGCCTTGGAAATGTAATCGAGCTCGCCCGTGAGGCCCAGGCACTCCTCGAAGAGGCCCTTGCCCCGGTTCTGCCACATCCGGTTGGCGAGCTCGCCCCCGGTGAAGATGTCGAGCATCCCGTCGGCATCGTAGTCGCCGACGCAGCTTGCCGCCCCTGCCTTGCCGAGGGCCACCGCGCACCGCACCGGCGCGGCCCAGTCGCCCGGGGCCTTGCCCCTGTAGAGCAGGCTGCCCCTCTCGAACGGGCGCAGGATGTCCGGCAGCGCGTCGCCGTCGAGGTCGGCGACGATGCACGCACCCGGCCTGCCCAGGTCACCGCCGCCTCCGCCGCCCGGGAGCGGTCTCGCTGCCAGCTTGCCGTCCGCGGGCGAGAGCAGTAACGGGGCGCCCGTCGTAGTGATGAGCACCCCCGCGCGGCCCTTCTGCCCGCAGTCGACCGCGGCGATGCCAAGGCAGCCCCCGGCCGGAGCCGCCGGGAGCGTGTCCGCGGCAGCGGCGAACGTGCCGTCCTGTTGCTGGAGCTGGAGGCCGAAGGCATTGCCATCCCAGCTCAGAAGGTCGAGCCTGCCATCGCCGTCGAGGTCGACCCACGCGCCGCAGGCCGACTTCGAGATGAGCTTTCTTCCGGCGGTCGCGTCTGTCCACTCCTCGGCGTCGCCGTCATATCGGAAGAGCCTGTCACCCTCGCTCGAGGCCACGAAGAGATATGGGTTGCCCTTGCCGTCGAGATCGACCGCCTCGCACCAGCGCACCTTGCCCTCTACCTCGCCGACCTCCTCCGTCTCGTCCCACGCGACCATGGCGTTGACGGGACAGCCGGGGTCCTCGTCGGTGAGGATGTAGTTCGTGGCTCGTAGCAGCATGTCCGTGCCGCCCGCCCACGTGGCCTGCATGGCCTTGTCGATGCCCGTAGGGGCCCAGGCGCCGCCGGCGCCGGAACGGAGTACCACCCAGAGGCCGTTGACGTGCAGGAAGGCCTTCTTGTCGGGCGCCTTGTCGACCTTACCCTCCTCGAGGAATTCCCCCTCGAACAGGATCGCCGGCTTGCCGGCCCACGCGGCGAGGTTCGCCCTGACCGCCTTCTGCTGAATCTTGGGGCAGGCCGCGAGATCGATGGTGAGCGTATATCCGGCAGCCTTGCCCTTGAGCCTCTTCACCACCTTGGCCGATATCTTCGCCGCACTCCCGGGCTTGGGACACTCGACGACCGCTATGCCGCCCGACTGTGTAACGAGGTGAATGGGCGTGAAGTTCGGGTTGATTAGAGCGTCGACGACTGAGCTCAGCAGCACGAGCAGCGCCAGAGCCGGCAGCCCGCGCGTCAGGAGCCTGCTCATCTCGGTACTCCTTCCTCTCCGGGACTGAAGCTGCCGATCCTCTCCCTGGCCTTCCCCGCGTAGGTCGAGTGCGGGTACTTGAGGACAACGCGCCTGTAGAACTGGCGCGCCATGTCGCGATGCCCCCGCTTCTCGGCGTCGCGGGCGAGGCGGTACAGCTTTGCTGCCGGCCCGTCGTCGCGCCCCGGAGCCGCTGCCGTGGCCGCGCGAGCCGCAGCCCCCCGAGCCGCCGGGGCCGCCGGGGCTGCGGGTGCCGCCGCCGATCGTTTTGAGGGGACCACCGTCTTGCCACCCCCCACCCGCGCGGCGCACTCGAAGAGCCTGCGGTTCATTTCGCGCCACTCGAACGCCCCGAAGGGGATGCGTCCGCGATCGAGCTGCCACATCCTGAGAGCGGTCGTCCTGCGATCCAGGAGATCCTGGCACTCCTTGGCGAGCGCCTCCGGCACCTTCTTGCCGAGCAGGGCCTTCTCGATGAAGACTCTCGCCTCGGTCTCCTGGTTGCCGGCGCGTCCGTTCTCGAGCCGCACGGTCGTGACGGGTCCGTCGGGGCCCGGGCCGAAGAGGTCGGTCGTCGAGTTCCCCAGGCCGGTCTGCCCGACGGCGGAGTGCGGGTAGGTGCCGTATAGCGTGCCGCTGGAGCCGCCGATGTTCTCGCTTCGCGCGCGCGTGCCCTTCCACAGCGACCTCAGGTTGATGCCCAGGCTGAAGAAGTCGCCGCCGACGCGGCCGTTGCCGTTCCGCCCGGCGGCGATCGTGCTCTCCATCCACATCCTGAAGCACCACGGGCCGGGGAACCCCTTCAGCACGAGTGATGAAGCGCCGGCGCGGTTGAAGTTGAGCGTCATATGCTTCGGGTCGCACTTCCATCCGTAGAGGCGCTTCTTCGCCGGGTCGGGGACCTCCCCGCCCCACACGATCGAGTTGAGCCTTACGGGGATCTTCTTAGACTTGTCGTTGGCGTCGTACCGGTAGGAATGGGCGTTGAAGTGAGATTCCCGGAACCACGGCGTCCCCGGGAGTATGCGGTTGAGCATCGCGACGTGCTCGACCGACGGCGACCTGTCGTTACCGACGCCCCAGGTGATGATGCGGCCGAGGCCGCGCTTCTTCAGGCGCTCCGCGGCAGCGACGAGCATGGGTCTAAGCATGGCCTCGCACTCGGGTGTGCCGTACGGGGGCAGCTTCATCGTCCTCTTCTTGGCACCCTCCTGCAACGTGACTTGAGCTCTGTGAGCCTTGGCCCCGGCGGCGGCCGCCTTCCTGCTGACCGAGCACTCGTTGCCCCAGATATTCAGCGCGACCATCCTTAGCTGCTTGGGGTCGTGGTACTTCAGTGCCGTGTCGAGGTAGCGGTCGAAGATGCTGAAGTCGTGCTCGTAGCCCCCGCCGGGCTTCTTCTTCCAGACGACCCAGGACTCGGGGTTGCCGTGGCACGACTCGGCGGTGAGCAGCATGATGAGCCCGCTGTTGCCGAACTCGCCCATCATTCTGAGTGACCGCTCGATCAAAGCCCAGTGCTTCTCGGACCAGCGCTCCACGTTATAGCGCCGTGCGAGCGTCTCCGGCGACTGGTAGACGACCGTCGGCGGCGTGTAGTCCTTGACGTCAGGCAGCGTCCAGTCGGAGACGGTGACGAGCACGCTCGCCCTCACGGGGCCCAGGCCTTTGGCCGAGATCGTCAGCGTCCCGCGGTATTCTCCGGCGGCCGCCCCCTTCGGAACGCGAACGATCATCCATACGGGGAGCGACCACGACGCGGCGGGCGCCACCGGCTCGATCTTCGCCGGGGGCGTCTCCATCAGCATATCGAAGCGGCCCGAGCCCGTCCCGCCGACGCCGGACTTGCCGTGGAGCGGGTTGACGACGGCGTATCGGGCCATCACGTTGCTCGACGGTATCTTGGCGCCGCCGGGCCCGATGAGGTCTCCGACCGATGCCTTCAGCCCGGAGACGGGGGCGTTCGAGCTCACGATCACCTTGCCGTGGAAGACGCCGTTCCTCACAGCCGGGATCTTGACCGGGCGCAGTCCCTCTGCCGGGCTCGGGCGGCTGCCGTTCGAAACGGGCGACCACGGCTCGCAGTTCCAGACAGTGAGCTTGGCCGGGACCGCATCGGCGGAGACGACGCTGTCGGCAGGCGCGTCCATGGCGAGCTTGAGCTCGCACAGCCCGGCCGAAGCGAAGCAGAGCCCCGTCTTCTTACGGCGGCACTCGGCCGGGTAGGCGCTCCTGTGGAACTCAATGGCCAGGACGTTGACCCCTTTCCTCACGAGCCCCTTCGGGATGGCGATGGCCTCCTTCTTCCTCTCGCGCGTGCCCCACTGCTCGTGGAAGTTCGCCTGACGGTGGTTGTACCAGTGAAGGGGTTTGCCGTCAGGGGCGATGAAGGCCTTGATTGGGTATACTTCCGCGGGGGCCTTCGGCTTGACCTTGCCGTTCGGCAGGTGGCCCCGGGCCACCTCCTTGCCGTTCAGGTAGGCGACGAACCCGCCGCGGTAGGTGAGCGACAGCGTGATGCGGCCCACACGCGCGGGCTCGTGGACGATGAACTTCCCGCGCATCGATACAAGGCCCATCTCTGCGGCCCCCGGGTCCGTGCACCTCCTGTAGACCTTGGGCGCCGACCTCGATATGCGCGAGTCGCCCTGGAAGAACTCGGTGCCCGGACGGGGCAGCCAGTCCGAGTCGTCGAAGCCAGGCTCGGTCCAGCCGGCCGGGGGGAGCTCCGTCACGAATCCCTTCCTGCATCGCGAGGAGAGGGCCTTCGTGAGCGACGCCTCGTCCGCTGCGACGCCTGCGTCCTTGGCAGCCTTGGCGTCCAGTTGCGGCGGGAAGAACGCGTAATGCTTGCGCCACGACGAACCGCCCGTGAGCACGACCGTCTCGCCGGCGGTAGCTTCTCCCGTCCATGCGAGCGTGCCCAGCACGAGGGCCAGAGCCCCCGTCCCCGCCGCCCCCCGCAGTGGTCTTCCCCGGCTCCATACTCGTCTCATGCCACCCCCTCTGCTTGGCCTGCCTGATCTCTACTTTGCGCAGGTCTCATTGGACTCATTCTACTTACACCGGAGAAAAGCTTCCGTTCGACTGTTTTCTGAGGTGCTACTGGTATAGTGAGCAGGACAGCACGGAGCCGCCAGCAGGCGCTCGGCCTATTATATGGTACTAAAGGAACTAGTGGCCATCGGCCCCGCCTCCGGCGCTCACCAAAGCTGCAACGGCGATGCCGTCGTAAACGTACGGCTCCCCGAGGGCAACACTCCTCGAACTCATTCTGAGGAATATCCCCGAATGGAGTTGCGTTCGGGACCCGAGTGTGACCTGGCGACGGGCCTGGGGTGGTACTGGCGGATGCTCGCGCGTCGTGCGGCGTGGGCCCGCTGCAGGTAGTCGAGAAACTTGCCCCGGAATACCTTCGACAGCGCCCTGACGGGAAAGAGGAATCCGCTGCGCGCGTGGGTCCAGCGCCCGCGCTCCGGGGAGAGCGCTCCTCCCGCGATGAGGCAGTGCAGGTGCACGTGGTGGCGGAGCCTCTGGTCCCAGGTGTGCAGGATCGCGGTGAAGCCGAGCTTGCCTTCGAGCCGGTGCCTCGGGTCGCGGCCGCCGAGCGGAAGAGGATGTCGAAGACGGTCCGCTCGTTGGCGAGGGCCGGCCGGTTGAGCTCGTGCGGGAGCGTGAAGACGGCGTGGAAGTAGCCGACGGGCAGCAGCTCGGCCCTGCGCGCGGCGAGCCACCTGGCCTTGGCCAGCGACTGGCACTTCGGGCAGTGGCGGTTGCGGCACGAGTTATACGCCGGCCGCTCGAAGCCGCAAGCGTCGCACCGTTCGATGTGGCCGCCGAGCTCTGCCGTGCGACAGACCTCGACCGCCCGCATCACCTCGAGGTGAGAGGGCGGTGGGCGATGCGTCCGCCGGTACTCCCGGCCGTATAGGCGGAAGACTTCGGGGAGCTCCCAGCGGGGCGGCCGCGGGCCGGCAGGTCTCGAGCACACGGCCGGTACCTATGCCGTGCGCCCGGGTTCCGGAATCTCCAGCAGGTCCAGCAGGCTCGGCGCGCCGTCGACGTCCGCCGCCCTCAGCCCCGCCGCGTACGCCGTCATCAGCAGCGCCCTGTGCTTGGGGTTGTCCGTCGCCCCGAAGAGCCGAGAGATACCCCTTCACCTCCTCCACACCGGCCCCCACCACGGACGCCGCTCGGAAAGAGTCTGACGAGTAACTTGGGAAGCAGGACCGGCACGGGCAACAAGGCTGCGCCCTGTCAGCCGTCCACCGCGAAGCGGTTTAGTTCAGCCATAGATTTCCGGACAGGATGCAATGCCTGTTGGGCTTCCCCTCGTTAGCGAGGTCGAACGGTCACAGAACGAAGTGCAGGTTGGGCCTCAGTCCTGGTTGCCCAGTGCTATCCAGAGAAGGGAGCTGTAGGGCGCGAACGTCAGCATCTTGCCCCCGTCAGGATGCACCAGGATCAGTTCGGCATTGGAGCTGCCCCGGGGATTCAGGAGTTCCTCCGGGACGGCGTACTCCCGGACCTTGGTCATTGTGGTAGAGTAGAGTTCGAGCTTCTTGTTATGGAACAGGTAGATCCTGCCGCCCTCGTACCTTAGGTCGTAGCCGATCACGGGGTGGTAGATGATCTCGCGCGGGATCTTGAGGACAGGCTTCTGCAGGTCCGTCATCCGATAGAGCAGGCCACGGTAATCCCTCTTGTGGCCGGCACGCTTCCTCAAGGCCTCGGTGCATCCGCCGAGGACGAACGGGGCGTCTGAGCCAACGCTGATCCAGTGACCCGCGCCGCCGCTGGGGGCCCCGCCGCCGCTGGGGCCCGCCTCCACGTACTCGAGAGCGGTGCCCTTGATGGCGTACCTGTGCATTGTGCCCCAGTCCTGGGTGAACAGGTACTTGCCGTCAAAGGAGACGTACGGCTTCTGGAAGCTGCTCGCCAGTATCCTTGCACTCGGGTGTCTCCTGAACCCCCTCGCAGGATTCCTGGAGAGCCTGCTTGCGTCCAATGTCCTGGCGACTCGGCCCTTCGCAACGTCAATGACCTGGAGTTCCTTCCTCCACGCTGGGGCGAAAGCGGTGGAGATGGCCGGCGACGAAAGGACCGAGGTGACCATCGGAACCGATATCCTCTTCCGGTACTCGAGCGTGTCGGGGTCGAGCAACCATATCTGCCCCTTGTCCCCGGACCTGATCGCCGCCCGCTTGAACGAGTCCGACTCCTTCGACCCGGTCAGCGCGACGAGCAGGCCTTCCTTGCACATGGCGATCCCGAGGCTCGGGCTGCCGATGTTGAGCCTTGCCTCCTCCTTGCACTCCGGCACCGAGATCCTCCTGAGAACGCCGGTCTTCTCCAGCACGAAGCAGGATTTGCCGGCACTTGCCGGACGCAGCGTCCCAGAGTCGGGCGGAGCGATCACGGTAGTCGCTGCCCGTTAGAACGCGGTGCCCGGAGGGATCGAAGGCCACTGCAACAACAGCGTCTGTGTGACCACTGAGCACACTCTCACAATACCATGGGTCTCGGTGAGACCATGTCGCTGTGACGGCTGTCGCCAGCAGCAGCAGCAGTACCAGCGTTCGGAAGGAAAACCGTAGCCGACGACGCAGTGAAGTTAGCCCGCCCATATCAGGTTGATTCTAGCACGACCGGGCCATGAGAGGCAAGGCTCCTCTAGAGAGATCGATTCCGGTCGAGGCGTGGGTCGGCTTCATTTCAGGGCAATCCATGGCCCCATGCCCGGCACACACCGTCCACAAATGGACCTCTTCGCACCAGCCCGTTTTTGACACCCCAGTTGAGGCACCCCTTGAGCGCCGTCAACTCGACGTTGATGGTCCTGGGGCTCACCCCGGTCTTGCGCCGCCAGGAGATGCAGCCTCCGATGAGCTCCGGGGTCACTTGGGAGACGCGTTTCATAGGATGGCGAGTGAAGAAGTTCTTCAGGCACGTCTGCGCCCACTCCCAGGTTGCTTCGGTTCGAGTGGCCTTCAGCACTTCCAGATACTTGACGACCAAGTGCGCCACAGTGAGATTCGAATCGAAGATCCCAAGTTCCCGCGGCACGAGGTTGGCCGTGACCTTTGCCAGGAGCTGCTTCGCCTCGGTCTTCGTGCGGGCGCCGGTCTTCTTCCGTCTTCGGCGCCCTCCCTCGTACCAGTCCAGGTACAAAGCCCCCGCCTTACGATAGACACCCAGTTTCCGCACTCCGGTAGTCCTTGCCACAGCGCCGGACGGTGGTATAATTCGGTGTGGCGATGGTGCGAGGCTCCATGTCCGTGAGGGCGGAACTACAGATACGGACGCCATATCTGAGCCTGGAGTTCTCGCGACCGCGCAACTGCCACATAGTGGTCTGAAGCATGGTAGCGCCCGTAGCTCAGCTGGATAGAGCACCGGATTTCTAATCCGGCGGTCGCAGGTTCGAGCCCTGCCGGGCGTGCCAATTCCGGAGCCAGGTAACCCCTAAGCAGTGCCGACCCCATGGGCGAATCCGGCGCCCCCCGCGCGAGCCCACTCTACCAGTTCGCTCACCTCCCATCTGCGGCTGCGGCCAACCTTGAACGACTGCTTCGGGAAGCGTTCGGTGGCGATCAGCTCCTCCACCCGCCTCCTCGGCAGCCCGAGCAGCACCGCGGCGCCGGCGATGTCCACGAAGGCCTGGTCGATTCGAGTGCTCGTCTTGCCGCTCATGCGGCTTCCCTTCTCCCCTCTTGCCTCGCCGCCCGTGGGCGGATAGAATCGGTTCCATGAAGCTCCGCCGCCTCATCCCCCGCTTCTCCTGGCGAACGCTGATCCTCTTCACGCTGCTCTGCACCAGCGGCTTCGGGCTGTGGTGGCATTGGGAACCGTGGTATTCCGTATTCCGAGGCGAGAGAGTCAGCTTCTGGGGAGACCACGCGGCGAGCCTGGACTCGCTCGGCCGGCAAGAGCGCGCCGTCTCGCCCAATGGGAGGATGCAGGTGCTGCTTAGCTTTCAGGACCAAGCCGCGCTTGGCAGTTGTGATGGCAGTGGCGGACCGGTCATCAGATTGGGGCGAGCACTGTGCGCTGCATTCTCTCGGGACGGAACGCGCATTGCCGTCGGCTATAGGGACGAGACAGTGCGCATCTGGGATGTTCGGAAAGGGGACCTCCTCTATGTCCTGGAACCTGGCATCGGGCCCATCTGGAACCTTGGCTTCGATCCTCGCGCCGAGCAGATGTGCATGGGGGGAGCCGTGAATGTGATGGTCAGAGACGGCTTCTCTGTGTTCCGCCGCCGCCGTCCCGAATGGTGGTGGGGCGTCTTCTGGTTGAAGGAGTTCTGGGCGACGGCGGCCTTTGCCGCGCTGCTCCTGTGGAGCGTGCTGCGCGACCGCAGGTCGCTCGCCGCCCGCCCTTCCCCTGAGCCGTGATCTAGACACGCCTCACCCTCATCGCGAAGAAGCCCTCGAAGCCCGGGTCATAGAGCACCAGCAGCCTCGCGTAGAACGGGCTCCAGTTGTTGTTGACCTTGTAGCTGTCGCCGCGAGTTCCGATGGGCGGCTTCGTTCCTGTCACCGGCTACTTCCGCGCCAGAAGATCCCCGCCCTCGTCAGGCCCCGCCGGCACGTCCGTGTCGACGTATTCCGGGTAGCGGAAGCGGCGCTTGGCCCGGAGGAGCTTGAAGAGCGTCCCGGTGTCGGAGACGAACCCCCAGCTCTCGCCCTCGACGAGGCCGCGGCGCGCGAGCTTCCGTCGCAGCAGAGCGATGATGTCCTCGAGCTCCCTCGCGGTGTTGACGTTGGAGTCGTGCATGGTGAGGATGATGTCGCGCTCGCCGTGCGCGATCGCATCGAGTGTGTGCGCGACCAGCTTCGAGCCCATGGGGTCGCCTGGCCGGTAGCCAGAGTCGAAGCTGTTGCCGTCCGAGAGGATCATCTTGAGGCCGAGGGCCCTGTAGGTCGGCCGCGCGTCGGCGGTCCCGTCGGGGCTGGCGAACCTGTACAGCGGCGGGCGGACGAACTCCGGCTGCCGTCTGCCGTGCTGGACGGGCTCTTTCCCGGCGGCGACGTAGGCCTTCCGGATGACCGCCATACATTGCATGAGGTCCGACTCCAGGGCGTTGCCGGGGGTTGTGGCCCTGTCGATCACCGCGTCGGAGGTGGAGGGCCGGTCCGGATCGCCGAGATCGAGAGGATTTGCGGCGTCGAAGGCGTCGTAGGCGCTCTCGCGGGTCCTGCGCCAGTGCGTGTTGTTCTGGTACTCATACTTCCCGCCCCAGTGGCAGCCGACGACGTGGCCCTCGGAGATCGTCCGCACAAGGCCCATGAAGCCGCGCCTCTGCTCGGCCTTGCCGATGCCATTCACCCAGGGCATCCAGCAGTGAGTGTCGGGCCCGGTGAGAACGTTGAACATCGCCTTGATCCGGTGCCTGGCGAGGACGTCGAGGACGTGCTCGGTGGGCGTCTTGCGGCCGCCCCCCGCCTTCCTGGGTAGCCACGACGAGGTGTCGGCCGCCGGGCCGTCGTCGAAGCAGAGAACCACGCGCACGGCGCCCGTGACGCGGAAGACCTTGCGGAGGCGGTAGGCCCGGCCGGGGGCGTTCGCGTGCTCGAGGACCAGGTCGTAGTACCCCGCCGATGAGACGCGATCGCCGCCCGGCAGGATGAACTCCTTCGGCACGCCGGCGACGTTGCCGCGGAGGCGGCCCTGCAGGTCGCGGATGTTCTCTATCTCGAGGCGGGCGCGGTCGTCGTCGCTCTTCACGATGGCGAAGGTGTCGCCCTTGCGGAACTCGAAGTCCCATCCGAAGCGCTCGATCGAGAGGGTGACCCTGATCCCGCAGCCTTCGCGCCCCCGCTCGCCGGCCACGAACACGCGCGGCTCGCAGACGAGGCCGAACTCGTCGCCGGCGTCCTCTCCGTACATCTTCCTCACGAGCGGGCGGCGCTCGAGGAGGTCTGCGGGGGTGTCTGAGGTGCTCTGCTCGCCCGTTACCGACCGGACGGCGAAGGCGAACAGACCGCCCGCAGACGGCCGCGCCGCGCGCCCCGCACCGCGGGAGGCCGGGACGGCCACCGGCGAGGCGAGCCATGCGAGATGCTCCGGCTCGCCGTCAGGGAGCCGGGCCGCGTCCGCGAGTGCCGAGCGCCCGGCGGTCGCCAGGCACGCTGCCGCGAAGATCACTGCTGCCGAAGTCTTCCGCAAGTCTGTCATCGTCTGCCTCCTAGATTATCGTCCTGTTGGAAAGCTATATCAACTGCCGTGCCACTTGCCTCGGGGGGGGTGGGGGGGACGGAAAAGGGCCTGGGAGGCCGGATTCGGGGGCAATCCGCGATTGCGGCCCTCGGGTCCGCAGAGGGAAGGGGCTGCCCGCTCGGCAGTTTCTACCGAAGAAACTGCCCGCTGCGGGTCCGTCAATCATTTCATTGACCTGCCCCGTCTGTCGATTAGAATACTGCGGGGGGCGGGCTCGAGGGCGGGGCTGCGCCGGGAATTGGAATACAAGAACTACACCGACCTAGAGGCGGCGCCCGAGTTCATTCTGCGAGAGCTCAAGGCCTTCGACACCTCCAAGCTCCGGTTTCACCTGAAGTTCCACCGGCGCAAGGACCAGGAGGTGAGCGGCTACTACCGCTTCGATGACAACTTCGTCATGGCCGCCGTCCGCAAGAAGCAGCGGTTCCCGCTGAAGAACGAGTGGCCCGTGGCGACGAGGAAGGCCCGCGGCGGCCGTGGCTGGGCCTGGGTGTGGGACCGCGAGCGGGCGCACGACCGTGACGAGCTCATGGTCTGGATCGCCGCGCACGAGCTCTTCCACTTCCTGCGCCACACCAAGCAGGTGCCCGGCATCAACCGCGAGACAAGGGCCAACCGCTTCGCCTTCGAGTGGATGAGGCGCTACATGGCCGAGCGGGGGGCATCCGCTGCCGGGCCCCCCGCCACCCACGCGCCCACCGCGCCCACCGCGCCCACCGCCCCCCGCGCGAAGCCCGCGGTAGCCGCGGTAGCCGTGGCCGCGCCTCTCCGGAAGAAGCGCGGTCGCCGGGGCAAGCGGGGCGACGTCGATGGCCAGATGCTCATGCCCTGGGAGGCGGCGTCGTAGGGCCTGGCGGAGCGGCGGGGGGCCCCAGGCGGTGAACTGAGCGGGCCCGCCCCTCTTGCCTCGCCGCCCGTGGGCGGATAGAATCGGTTGCATGGGACTGCGCCGCCTCATCCCCCGCTTCTCCTGGCGAACGCTGATCCTCTTCACGCTGCTCTGCACCAGCGGCTTCGGGCTGTGGTGGAGATGGGAGCCGTGGTACTGTGAGCGCGTTGTGAAGGGCCACGAGGGCTGGGTCTCTTCCGCCGCCTTCTCGCCTGACGGCGAACGTGTGGTGACTACGAGCAGTGACAAGACCGTCTGCGTATGGGACGCCGCCAGCGGGGACTGCCTCCATGTCCTGAAGGCGCACAAGGGCTATGTCATGTCCGCCGCTCTCTCTCCCGACGGCGAACGCGTGGTGACCGCGAGCTTCGACAAGACCGCCCGCGTCTGGGATACCGCGAGCGGCGAGTGCCCACGCGTCCTGAAGGGGCACGAGGATGTGGTCCATTCCGCCGCATTCTCCCCGGATGGAGAGCGCGTGGTGACTGCAAGCTGGGATGGGGCCGTTCGCGTTTGGGACGCGGCGAGTGGCGAGTGCCTTCACGTCCTCGAGGGCCATGAGCACTGGGTCTACTCCGCCGCTTTCTCCCCCGATGGCAAGCGAGTCGTGACTGCAGGCGACAACAAGACGGCTCGCGTTTGGGATTGGGCGGCGGGCCAGTGCCTCCAGGTCCTGAAGTGCGACGCGTTCCATGTCTACTACGCAGCTTTCTCCCCTCGCGGCACATACGTGGCGACAGCGTCCCAATACGGGACCCCTCGCGTCTGGGATTCTGCGAGCGGCGAGTGCCTGCGGATTCTCATCGGGCACAAGCGCGATGTGCGCTGGGCCGCTTTTTCCCCGGACGGCGAACGCGTGGTGACCGCGAGCATTGACAAGACCGCCCGCATCTGGGATTGGGCTACGGGCCAGTGTCTCCACGTTCTGAAGGGGCACGAGGGCGCGGTCGTGTCCGCCGTGTTCTCCCCGGACGGCGAACGCATGGTGACCGCGAGCTTCGACGAGACCGCCCGCATTTGGCGCCGCCGCCGTCCCGAGTGGTGGTGGGGCGTCTTCTACCTGAAGGAGTTCTGGGCGACGGCGGCCTTTGCCGCGCTGCTGCTGTGGAGCGTGCTGAGCGACCGCAGGTCGCTCGCCGCCCGGTCGTCAGCCGGTCAGTAGGCTACGCACGCCCCACCTTCATCGCAGGGAGGCCCACAAAGCCGGTCCGGCCGCTGGGTCCAGCCCTGCCCGGATGTCCCTGCAAGGATTCACCGCCCGGGCGGTTTCAACTCAAAAGGCCGCCATACGCCGCGCAATCGGTAGCGCAGCGTTCTGCGACGGGGAGGAGCTTGCATGGGACGCCTGCACTTCACAGCCGCGGTGGCCGCTCTCGGCCTCGTCTGCGCCGGCGCCGCGGCCGAGCTCATCACCGTCGAGCCCGAGCGCGCGACCGAGCTCGTCGAGAACGTCGACTGCGGCTGGTACTCGGCCGACCACAGCGACACCTACGAGATATGCCGGCGCCGCTCCGGCGAGCACAAGCCCTATCGCCACTCCCAGGTCATCTACACGCGCCGCGTCTCGAACGCGTGGGAGAGCGCCCCGGGCGAGTATGAGGGCAACGCTGTCAAGATCGTCGAGAGCTGGATGAAGGCCAAGCGGCGGGCGTCCTTCCGCGTGTGGGCTCAGAAGCACTCGGAGCTGCCCGCGTGGTGGCGCTCGAAGGTGAAGCGGCTGCCCCCCGGCAACTACCACAACGGCTGCGACCTGCGCTTCTGGGACGAGACCTACGTCGAGCACCACAAGCAGCTCATCGAGGCCCTCGGCAAGAAGTGGAACGGCTCGCCCTACCTCGCGTGGGTGGACGTGGGCGCGGTGGGGAACTCGGGCGGCGAGTGGTGCATCTTCAAGTGGGAGGAGTACGCCAAGCACGGCCTGACGAAGGACATCTACTTCGAGCTCTGCAAGAAGATGGTGGACATCTACAGGAAGGCCTTCCCTGACACGCAGCTCATCATCGCCCACGACTGCATGGGCACCAGCGGCCACAAGGGCGAGCTCGAAAGGTTCCTCAAGGACCGCCGCGTGGGCATCCGCAACGACGGCCTCGGAATGGGGCCCGACAAGCTCTGCTGGGCGAAGCCTCACTTCCTCGCCTTCTACGAGACGCTGCCGACGATGTTCGAGAACGTCGTCCAGTGGCGCGACGGCGACGCCAACACGCGCACGTGTCTCGACGCCGCAGTCACCGCCCATCCGCTCTACGTCCGCTGCGGCACCAACTGCATGAGCAGCGAGCATGTGGAGCAGAACGCCCCGAAGATTCTCGACGAATACGGGAGGAAGTTCGGCTACCACATCCGCGTCAAGAAGGCGCAGTACCAGAGCCCGAGCTCCGGCAGCCTCGACATCACGATGCTCTGGACGAACGAGGGCACCTCGCCGTGCTACGTCGACCACGGGCTCGAGCTCTCGCTCCTCACGTCGTCGAACCGGGTCGCCCTCAGCGAGGTCGTCAAGCCCCAGCCCGCCGTGCCGAAGTGGATGCCGGGGACGGACATCCCTATGCGCGTTCGCCTGAAGCTCCCGAGGTCGAAGGCGGGGAAGTTCGCCATCGCCGTCAGACTCGTGCACCCCCGCAAGGACTGGCCGTGGCCGGTGAAGCTCGAGATGAAGAAGCACACGCCGGAGTGGCGCTACATCATAGGCACGGTGCAGCTCAGGGGCGGGGGGCTCGTCGCATCGAGACGGCGACAGGGCGAGAGCCCGGGCGGAGAGGACGCCCCCGCGCCCCCTCCTTCCGACGCCGCCGCCGAGAAAGAGGCCGGGCGCATCTTCCAGATGGCGCGCCAGGCCGACCGGATGGGGCAGCGAGAGGTCGCGAGGCGCCTCTACGAGCAGATCGTGGAGCGCTTCGCGAAGACCGAGATGGCCGCGAAGGCGCGCAAGCGACTGGAGAAGAAGTAGCCCGGCGGCCGAGCCTACTTCCTGCCGCCCTCGCCCTGCAGGGCGCCGGTACCATATGGCAGCTGCAGCAGGTCGGTCACGATTATGTCGAACTTCCAGAGCTGCGGCGAGCCCGTCGCTACGGCGGCGCGCTTGACGCCCTCGCGCGTCTTCGCTTTGGGCTGGCGGCCCACCGAGCCGAAGGACCGGCGCAGGCCGCTCCTGATTGCCTCCAGGTACTTGGCGTTGCCCGTCTGCCGCCACGCGGCGGCATAGAGGCGCGTGCCCTCGATGTGAGCGGCCCACGTCTGCCCCCAGGGCCCGCGCAGGCGCCGCTCGGCCATTCGCAGGATCGCACGGCCCACCTTCTCGTCGCCCGTCAGGTTGTGGTACTCGACCATGAGGTGGACCCAGCCCGTGTTGAAGAAGTAGTACTCGTTCTCGGCAAGCCCCGCGAAGCCGCCGTCGGCGGCCTGCCTGGCGATCAGCGCGTCGAGGAACTCCTTCACGAGCGCCTTGTACTTGGCGTCGCCCGTCGCCTCCCACATGCCCATGAGGCCCCAGTTCATCTGGCCGCTGTAGGTGCCGAGCAGGTTGCTCGCGCGCTCGGCGATGAGGAACGGCGTGGCCTCCTTCTCGATCACCTCCCAGACGCGCCTGTCGCCCGTCAGATAGTACGTCAGCAGCCAGCCCTGCGGGCGCGTGTACTTCGCCTCGCCGACGTCGACCCAGTGCTGGGCGTTGTGCCGGTGGACCGAGCCGACCTTGTCGGTCCACGTGCGGTGCCCGGGGCGGACGAAGTGGACGGTGTCGACGTCCGACATGTGGCGCGAGAGCGCGACGCCGGACTCCAAGTACTTGCGCTTGCCCGTGCGCAGGTACTGGGTGAGCATGGCGAGGTCGTGGAACATCTGGCCGTGCCAGCCCCAGCGCCCGCGGAGGTAGCGCCAGGTGTCCTCGCGGGACTCGTAGACGTCCTGCATGTCGCCGTAGTCCATGGCGCCGTACCACGGCTCGTTGTGCTGGTGATACATCAGGAAGTCCCAGAGCGCCTCCGCGCCGTGTTCGGACGCGTGAAGCGGAGCGGCGTTGTGATCGCCTACGAAGCCGAGCGCCCGGCTCTGTGTGTTCCACTTAGTCGAGGCGAAGGGCACCGACGGGCGGTCGAAGGCGGCGGCCGTCTCTGCCGCGCGCCCCTTGCGATGGTCGCCGGCGTGCAGGTGGATCATCATGTGATGCGTCTTCGCGACGCCGATCATCTCGGAATTGCGGTAGAAGCCCTCGTCGGTCTGGCCGGGCTTGCGGCCGAAGACCAGCGGCGCCGCACCGCCGGGCCAGAGGGCGACGTCCAGCTTCCGGCCGTCCGCGCTGAGCGCCAGCCCCTTCGGGAAGGATCTGTAGAAGTCGCGCACCGCCACGGTGACGCCCGACGCCTCGCCGGAGGCGTCCATCCAGCCGGCCAGTCGGCGGCCCTTCTCGGTGCGCGCACCCGTGAGGGCGAAGGCGTCGTGCTTCTCCTGCAGCGCCGCGAGGCCGTCGCCCGCGGACGCCGCGTAGATCTTGCCCGCGGAGTCGCCGAGCGCCACCGACTTTGCGGCCGCGCGCAAGGGGAGCTCGTACCCCATCGCGGCGATCGACTCGGACTTCGGCTCGCACGTGAAGACGAAGGTGTGGCGGAGCTCGACCGTCGCCGAGCCCGCGTAGGCGTGCAGTCGCAGTATCAGCGGGATCGGCCGCGTGCCGCCGGTCACCTCGGCGTCGGCGCGCACCACAGCGCGGACGGGGCCGCGCTCCTCGACGGTCAGCTTCGTCACCCGGACGGAGAGCCTCTTGGTCCCGCCCCCGCCGCCCCCGCCCACTGGCCCGAGGTCCAGGTAGAGGCCGCGGGCGCCGGTGCCGCCGATGACCGTACCGGCTTTCTCGAGAGACGCGCTCGATATGAGATGCGGCCCGCCTGCGGACAGCGAGAAGACCGCCGCGCCGGTGTCGATCTTCGCCGAGGCGCCGCCGCCCGTTACTGAGACCTTCGCCCGCGGCGCGGCGGGGCGGACGGCCGTGCCGTATTCCAGAGTGAAGCGCGAGCCCGTCGACCGCTTGACGTCGGCTACGCATACGAGATTCAGCCACTTGACCGTGCCCTCCGGCCAGACCGCGAGCGCCCTCGCCTGGCACGGCACCTCTCTGCCGGAGCCGTCCAGCAGCCTGACGCTGGCCGGCGTCTTCAGTTCGCCCCGCGGGACGGGCACGCTCCCCACGACGGGGACGCCGCGGCGGTCGGTACCCGTGGGCTCGTCGACCATGAGCGCCAGCGCCCGGCGCGACACCGCCTCGAAGATCGGGATGGGGTACTTGTCGCCCCCGGGAGCGATCCGGCCCTCGCCCGTCGTCGCCGGGCCGGAGGGCCCCGCCGGCTCGCCGGACGGGGATCCGCCCGGCCTTCCGGCGCTCCCGGCCCTCCCGATCGCTTCGGCCTCCTTCTTCAGCGACGGGTCGAGGCGTGCGGCCTCGCCGGCGTACTCGCGCGCCCTGTCGGTCAGCCCCGCGCCCGCGGCGTAGCGCGCGAGGGCAAGCCAGTCGCCGGCGCGCTGGCGGTCGATGTACTTGGCGTAGATACCCAGGCGCCGCGCGGGGCCGACCTGCGTCCACCTGAGTTCCATGGCGACGCCGGAGGGCCTGACCGTGAGCTTCTCGTCCGACGCGGCGATGAGCCTAGCCCGCGTCGTCCGCCCGACCAGGCTGACGTAGACCGTCGCGTGCCGCCCCGCCGCGACGCCGGCGACGACGCGGCCGCGGAGGAGCTTCTCCGGCTCGGCCGGCTCCTCCGCCCGGACTGCGCCGGTGAGCGCGGCGGCGCTCGCGACAACGATTGTGATGAGACGCCGCATGGCTGGTCTCCGGCGCGGCACTGGCGGTGCATGCTCAGGGCGATTCTATGGCCCGGGCACGCGTCTGTCAAACCCGGGCATTCGTACTGCCCCCGCCCCCGCCTCCCCCCGCAGAAGATCTCCTCCGGATCATCAGAAAAAGAGCGCCCGGGGGGTAGTAGACTCCCCACATAGTGGAGGGACCTGTTCGGGAGGACCGGCGTGGCGGACGGCGCTCAAGAAGAAAATGCACTTTCTGCGGAAAAAGATCGGCCGAAGTATGCATAAAAACGGCATAGGGTGGAGGGCAGTGCCTTCCGGAAGGAGGCGTATGACATAGCGCGACACAACCGGGGCCGACCGGCCGAGCCAGGCGCCGTGCCTTGGCGGAGTCCGGGGCCCCGTGAAGGGGAACGCGGGAGCGAAGGCCCGAGCTCTAGGAAGTCCGGACGGCGACGGCCCGAGTTCGCCCCCGTCAGTACCCGGCAGTGCCGGTTCTCAGGTATGAGAAAAAAGACCCCGGCACATCACTACGGGAAGCACTGGCGGGAGCGTTAGGAGCAGGTCGGGGGAGGACAGTAATGGGACCGTGATGCTCTGAAGAGGCGGGCGAATTTCGCTGGACTGCGGGCGTGGGGTGTTCCATAATTCAAGGGGATAGCAGGAGGAGATCGGTCTGCGAGGGGAAGCCATGGGCCTTTTCCTGACGGTGAGAAAGCAGAAGGCTATCTACCTCGAGCGCGACGAGAAGGGGGATCACCTCTTCGGGCCGTGCGGCGACCAGCACGCGGTCTGCACGGGCTGCGGCGCGTGCGGAGCGGGGGCGGCGGCGCCGCTCTCGCACAGCGGGGACGTGGCCCCCGAGATCGAGGAGGGCGACCTCTGCGAGCTGGACGTCGAGGCCGCCAATCGCGCGGTCGCCGGCTTCGTTATCTTCTTCCTGCCGCTGCTGATGGCCGCGGCGGGGGCGCTGCTCGGGAGGATGATCCTCGCCGGAGCGCTGGGCTCGGAGACGACGGCGATGGTCATCGGCGGAGTCGCAGGTCTGGTGATCTCGTGGACGCTGTCGCTGGGCGTCTCGAGGGTGGTCGCCGGGCGCGCGCGCGGAATCATCGGCATCAGGAGACTCGGCGAGCCGGGGAGCTGATCCCCGGGAGGAGATATGCCGGAGTACTCTGAGAAGGTGCTCGAACATTTCATGAACCCGCGCAACGTGGGTGAGCTCGAAGAAGCCGACGGCGAAGGCATCGCCGGCAACCCCACCTGCGGTGACGAGATGGTCTTCCAGATCAAGGTCGACGACGACGGGCGCATCGCCGACATCCGCTTCCGGACGTTCGGCTGCGCCGCCGCCATAGCCGTCTCGAGCATGATGAGCGAGATGGCCATGGGCAAGACCGTCGAGGAGGCCGAGGCGATCGACAACAAGCAGGTCGCCGAGGCCCTCGGAGGGCTGCCTCCCGTCAAGATGCACTGCTCGAACCTGGGGGCGGACGCGCTCAGAGCCGCTATCGCGAACTACCGCGAAAAGAGCTCGGAGTAACGTGCGCTACTCGGGGAGCGTGGTGACGGGCTTCGGCTGCTCCGGGGTGGGCTTGGCCTTCTCCTTTTCGCCCGAGAGCGCGCGTTGGATCTTGAGCTTGGCGCGGATCCAGTCGGCGCTCGGCCGCGCGGTGATCCTAACGTTGTCGAAGGCGGGCCTCGAGTTCCATCCCTTCAGGCGCACCTTGCCGAAGTAGTGCTCGAAGTAGGGATTCTTGACCTCCTGCACGAGCTTGTCGTCGATCCACGCGCGCGCGTGCTGGTCAGTGATCTCGAACTTGAGGTGGTGAACCGTGCGACGCTCCACATCGACCTCGACCTCGTCACCGAGAGGCTGGTGGACCCCTTGCTTGTAGTGAGCGAGTATCAGCTTGCCGGGGATCTCCTCCAGGTTGCGCGTGAGCGTGGAAGGCACGACCGAGCACCGGAAGGAGCTGCCGTCTATGGTGAAATGAACGTCGACCTGGAGCGAGTGCCCGCGGAGAACCTCGAAGTCGAGCTCCACGGTGATGGGCCCCTCGAAGGTGACGAATGTGGTCGCCGCGTCGCGGAGGAAGCCTGTGTATTTGTCGATGCCGTTCTCGTAGGCCCAGTCGTCGAGCTCGGGGTACCTGTCGAAGTGCTCCGGGTCGGGGTGCTTCTCCGGTACGGGGCGCGGCTCGAAGTCGTAGAAGAGCTCGAGCCGGCCGTCTTCGAGCACCTTCGCATCGCCCTTGACGAAGGACTTGATGTCGACGTTGTCGAGCGGGTCCGGCTCCTTCACGCCGAAGAGCTCGGCGATCGGATAGAAGACGAGGAAGAGGCTCGCGACTATCATGATGATGACGAGCACCATCACGTAGATGGCGACGCGGCTGTCCTTGGCGACCTCGGTGTTACGCTCGTTGATGCGCTTGAGTTTGTCGCCGAGAGTCCTGGTAACGCGGCGCTCGACGGGGCGGAGCGCGTCGCGCGGCGGGCCCAGCGCGCGCGTCGGCAGCGGGCGCTTGCCCGACGCGGCGAGCTTGGCAGCAGCCTTCTCGGCGGCCGCCTTGATGGGGTCCTTCTTGACGGTGCCCCCGTCACCGGAGGCGGAGCCGTTCCCGCCAGCGTCGCCCGTCCCGGGCGCTCCGGCTTCGGAAGGCTCGGGCGTCGAGTTCTCGTTGAGCTCGCCCTCAGTCACGGGCGCACTCCTCCAAGGCGCTGCTCAGCCCTCGGGCGGGCCGTCCGCGCGGCCGAAGGCGGTCGAGAGCATGAGCGCAGCCACCACGGACTTCACGACATCGCCGGGGATGAAGGGCACAACTCCCGCGACGAAGGCGCTCCGGGCACCCATCCCGAAGAAGACGACCAGCCCCAGGAAACCTGTCGCGAGTATCAGCGCCGATCCTGAGACCATGATGCCCGCAGCCGGCGCGAAGCGCCTCGCGGCGGGCAGACGGTCGGTGATGTATCCGACGAGCGCGGCGGCGGCGACGAAGCCGACGAGGTACCCCGCAGTGGGCGAGCACGCGAAGCGCGCCCCGGCCGCGGCGTCGGCGAACCAGGGCATCCCGGCGATTCCCAGCACGAGGTACAGCGACATGCCGATGACGCCGATCTCCATGCCGCAGAGGCCACCGACGAGAAGGACCCCGAAGGTCTGCCCCGAGAACACCACCGGCGTGAATGGCAGGTACAGCTTCAGCTGGGAGAGAAGCCCCACGAAGCAAGCCGCCGCCACGGCGAGGCCGAGACGTCCGGCCACGTGCCCGGAGCGCCTCCAGACGAGGAAGGCCGCGGCCCGTTCGGCCCACGCCTGCTGCAAGGTGGCGATCCTGGATGCTGTCATGAGATGCGAGCCCTCCTGCTGCCCCACTTACCTATTAAACCCCGGCGGTTCAGTGTAGGCAAGGAAAAAAAGGTGGTCTTGTAGTGGAAAAGGGGGTAGGAAGCTGGAGCGTAGGCCGGATATCCTGAATCAGGCGCAGTCGCCGCGGCCATTAGTATGTGAAGGAGCGAAGGAGGGAACCGCGACGATGCCGGGCGCCGAGGGCGATTGGGACTTGATCTCCGCCGCGCAGGGGGGGGACAGCGATGCCGTCGAGGGCATCCTGAATGCGCACGCCGACATGGTCTACAACACCTGCCTCAGGCTCCTGGCCTCCGAGGCCGAGGCGGAGGACGCCGCGCAGGCAACCTTCCTTGTCTTCCTGCGCAAGCTGCCCACCATGCGGCCCGGAACCATGCTCGGCGGGTGGTTCCACAGGACGGCCTCTTTCGTCTGCAGGGAGCACATCAGGGGACGCATCCGGCGCGAGCGCCGGGAGAGGAGGGCCGCCGTGATGAAGGAAGCTCTCAGCCGGGCCGACGATCGAACATGGGCGCTCCTCCGCCCGGCTCTCGACCAGGCTCTGGAGGCGCTGCCGGCCAAGTACCGCAACGCGCTGGTGCTGACGTACCTCTCGGGAAGAAGCCGCGCAGAGACTGCCGCCGCGATGGGCGTGCCTGAGGGCACGGCGGCCACGTGGGTCAACAGGGGGCTCGAGAAGCTGAGATCAAAGCTCGGGCGGCTGGGGATTTCGAGCGGCGCGGCGATCGGCGGGCTGATCGCGTCGAGGTCTGTTGAGGCCGCAGCGCCGGCCGGGCCGGTCGCGTCGGCAATGGGCACGTTCGGCGCTGGGGGCGCCGCCGCAGGGATCGCGACAGCGGCCACCAGCCAGGTCGCGGCGATGACGGAGGGAGCGATGAAAGCGATGCTATGGGCCAAGGTGAAGCTGGTGGTCGCAGCGACCGCTGTCGCTGCCGCGGTCTGCGCAGGCGGAGTCGCCGCGTCGCTGGCGCTGCCGTCGGACGCGGACGGCGGCGAGGTCTGGGCGACCGGGCCTTCACACAAGGTGCTGAGGACGGAGAAGGCTCCGGAGTCGGAGCCGATCTGGAACGCCGGAACGAAGACCGTGACGCTGCATGCCGCGCGGAACGAGTTCGTTTCCTTCCAGGTCGTCTTCCCCGGGCCGAGGACGGGAGTGGAGCCCGGCGCCCTAAAGCTTGCCGGGCCGGAAGAGACCGAGCTGACGGCGGAGCTCTTCCGCGAGCACTACCTCCCGCACAAGTCCGTTTCGCAGTACGACGGCAAGAGCAAGGTGCCCGACTGCGTCCACATGGATAGCCGCCGCAGGGAGATGGGCGCTGCGTGGGAGTACCCGGTGCAGATGGTGCCTGTTGACGCCAAGAAACGCGGCGCGCCCTTCGACGTTGCCGAGGGCGTGAACGAGGTCGTCTGGGTTGACGTCTTCGTGCCGGAGAAAACGCCGGCCGGGGCCTACCGCGGCGTGCTGAAGGCGGGAGGGTCGAGCCTGAAGGTGGAGCTCACCGTCTGGAATTTCACGCTGCCGTCGGTGAGCCACTTCCCTAACTGGGCCTACGTCGGGCCCGAGAACATCGCGTACTCATTCAAGAAGCCGCACACCGAGATCAAGAACATGATGCGCGCCTTCGATGGTTACTTCCAGATGGCTCACGACCACCGACTTGCGCTGATGGAGACGCTGGAGTACGGACCGGACTACATGAAGAACCCCGACCGACGGTTCTACGACTACTACACCGGTGCCGCGTTCAAGGGCCCGTTCGCCGCTGGCTTCGGCTACGAGCTCCTGCCCCTCGCAGGCGACGGGCGGGGTTGGATGGGCGTACTCGAGCAGGAGAAGTGGCTGAACCGGGCGTTCTTCTATCTCATGGACGAGCCCAATTCGAAGGGCGCCTACGAGGATGTGGTCCGGAAAGGCCGCGCCGTCAGGCAGAACACCGGCGGCAAGGCGATGCGGTTCGTGACCGAACAGTTCAAGCCGAGCCGCGCCGACTGGCCCAACCTCGACCCCGAGGTGGACATATTCTGCTCGGGCGGCATCTCGCCCAGCCAGGTGGCGAACGTCGAGAGCAAGGGCAACGTGGTCTGGACCTACAACGCCGGTCACGCGGGCTCGCCCTACACCGACTCGCCCGGGCCCGCGATGCGCACGCACGCGTGGGCGGGGTTCGTCTCGGGCTCGCGCGCGTGGTTCTTCTGGGAGGCCGTCTACGTCGTCGACTGGCAGAACAGATGGCGGCACGTGCGCCGCGACATCCGCAAGAACCCCGCGAAGTACCGGACCGACGTCTGGAACGTGGCGCTCAACTTCGACGAGGCCACCAAGCGCAGGGGCAACGGGCTTTATCCGGCGGCGTGGTCTCTCAGGCTGAACGGCGATGGCCTGCTGCTCTACCCCGGCCTGGATGTGGGCATCGAGGGCCCCGTCGGCTGTTTCCGCCTGAAGAACATCAGGCGCGGCACGCAGGACTTCGAATACCTGTACCTTCTCGAGAAGATGGGGCGGGCCGAGCTCGCGCTCGCCGAGGCGAAGAAGCTCCTCGGCGACGAGGATGACAGCGTGACGTCGAGCGACGGGCAGTCGGGGAAGCGCAAGTTCAACTACGAGAAGGACGCGGCGAAGTGGGATGCCGCGCGCATTCGCCTGGGCAATGCCCTGCACGAGATCGGCGAGGAGGCGCTCCGGGAGAAGATCAAGCCCTACAACCAGTACCCGAACCCCGTCGGGCATCCGGACTACTATGGAGGCAAGCGGCACTAGGGGAGCTCAGAGCTTGTCGAACCACTCGAGCGCCGTGTCTCCGTAGAAGCGGTGGCCGTCGTCGAACGTGTCGACCCGGAGCCTGTCCGCCGCGCCGAAGGCCTCGTAGATCCGGCGGAGGCGAGGAAGCTCCGACTTCGTCCATTTCCACGGGAAGCAGGTGTCGTTCGTCGCCGCCTCGAGCAGAAGCGGCCTCGGCGCGATGCAGCCGGCGATCTCGGCCATGTCGCCCAGGCGCATGATGCCGGGCACGACCTGTCCGCCGCAGAGTTCGTCGAGGAAGAGGCCGTGACCCGGAATCGAGCCGAACGAGCACCCGAGGACCACCCGCTTGATGCGCTTCTCCAGCACCGATGTGTACATCGTCACGGTGCCGCCGTAGCTCAGCCCCATGCAGCCGACGCGTCGGAGGTCGGCTTCCGGCCTCCGGCCTAGATAGTCGAGCGTCCGCATCACGTCGGAGACGTTCAGCGCGAGCGTCGTGAAGCCGTAGAGCATCGCCGCCACGAAGCGGCCGTTGCACGCCACCTCGAACCCCTCGTGGAAGTGGTCGGTCTGCAGGCGCTGGCCGAACGGGTAGAACTCCGGCGTGGCGACGACGAAGCCGCGCTTCGCGTACTCGGCCGCGTAGCCGCGGTAGGTCGGGTCCTTGCCGTTGCGCGTTCCGAGCGCCCCCGCGCCGTGTCCGTGGAGGGCGAGGACGACCGGTGCGCGCTTCGCGTCTTCGGGGACGAGAAGATGCACGGGCACCTCGTGCCAGGGCGAGGCCTTAAGGTAGAGCATCTCAATGCGGAAGCCCCGGCGGCGCCTGGTGCCCGCGCGGCGGACGCGAAGGCTGCCGGGCTTCGGCATCGGGCCGATGGCCTTCTTCAGCTCGGCGACGAAGCGGCGTTTCCACGTCTTCGCCGCGGCCCTGGTCCTCGCTTTGAATGAGAGCTTCGGCGGGTTGTCCTTCGCCCAGCGCTGGAGGAAGTTGTTGAGCCCGTACGGGTTGCTGGATGCCTGCATTGGCGGTTCTCCTGTTGGGAAGACGAAAGGCCGCGGGGCCGGACGATGCTCCCTCTACTTCTTCGCGAGCCGGGTCGAGTACATCCCGTAGCCGACCTCGCGGCAGGCGGCGATGGTTTCGGCGTAGGGCGTGTCGGCGATGTCGACGAAGCCGATCTGGTAGTTCTCGCCGTCTCCGCGCCCGGTCGTCGCCTGGTCGCCGTACTGGAACCAGTGCGTGCCCACGATGCACGGGTTGCGGAGCGCGCCGGTGACGTAGCTCTTGTAGGCGGCGGCGCGCTCGGCCTGCGAGTCGACGGCCTGGAGCCCGGTATGGAACATGCCGCGGTCGAGAGCCCCGAAGTGGAACTCGCCCACGATCACGGGCTTGTCGAGCCCCTCCGGCAGCCCGAAGTCGGCGATGCCGCGCTTGTAGAGGTTGTAGCCGATCACGTCGCAGTGCCTCGCGGCCGCGCGCGCGGCCCGGTCGTTGACCCAGGCGAAGCGGCATCCGAGGTAGAGGTTCTTCGGCGCGACGCGCTTGACCTCCTCCCTGCAGGTGCGGAAGTATTCCTCGGCTGTCCGGTCGTAGAAGGCGAGCAGATCGGCGCGGGCCTTCTTCTTGTCGGGGGCCTCGCGCGAGTTGAGCAGTGCGTCCCACGACTCGTAGGCGGAGCCCCACGCGGCGTTGAGCTTGTCTGGAGTGCCGTACTTCTTCTTGAGGTCCTCGACGAAGACCTTCTTCGCCGGCTGCTCCGGAGGCGAGACAAGCGCCGCGATCGCGAGCGAGGTGTCGTCGCCCCACGCGATCTCGTTATCGACGAAGTAGCCGATGCACCAGGGATCGCCGGCCGATTTTCCCTTCTGCTTCTGTAGGCTCCGGCGGAGCGACGCACCGAAGCGCGGGTCGAAGACGTCGCGGAACTTCCCCCAGTAGCCCTCGCTGCCCTCGAGCTGCGGGCCGGCGAAGTTGACCGAGACGACGTAGGGGGTCCTGCGCTCGAGGAATATCTCGGCGGAGGACCAGTTGGCGATGGTGTTCATCCCCCAGCTCCGGAGGCGGCGGTGGGAGATGTCGGTGAACTCCTTCTGCCAGCCGTCGCCGTACTTGCGCAGGAGGTTCGCCGCGCGGAAGTTGTACTGCTCGTAGCGCTTGCCCTTGTAGTAGCCGTGCGGCGCCCAGGAGCCCCGTCCGTAGAACTTGCCCAGCGGCGTGCCCCTCGGCGGGAGGTACCTGAACCAGTGCTTGCGATCGGTGATGGGGGTGTTGCCCGACCACCAGTTGACGCAGTCGATGCCGTGCGACCAGTATAGCCGGCCCTCGGGGTCGACGAGCCACCACTTGCCGGCGTGCTTCTTCGGGTGGAAGAAGCCCGTCGCCTCGAGCTTCGGCCCGGCCGCGTGGCCGCCGTACTTCGTCCAGCCGCGGGGGCCCGGCCGCCTGGCAAGGTCGTCGGCCTCCTCCCTGCGGCGCGCGACGAGATCGTTCGCGGTATGAGTCTTGCCCGGCCAATCCCTGTGGACGTACTGCCCGAAGTCGTCGATCATCGGGAAGAACTTGTCGGGGGCGAGGAGCGCGGCCGGCAGTGGTGCGAAGGTGCCGCCGGCGCGGAGGTTGTCGATCTCGAAGGCGTGATCCTCTTTCGGGCGGGCGACGAAGACGAGGAGTTGAGTGACGTTGGCCGGGTCGATGCCGTCGCCGCCGGTGGAAAACGGGTTGCTCCTCATGCCGAAGAACTTGATGTTCACGCCCGGGGAGGACTTGCGGACGAAGGGCACCTTCAGCTTCCCGGAAGCGCCGGGGGCGAGCCCGATGCTGGCGGTGACGCAGTTCTTCCGGCCGTCGGCTCCGGGGTTGTCGGCCCTGCAGTAGACCGTCACCCGGTTGGCGCCGACGTTGGTCACGTCAAGGGCCACGTAGGTCCTTTTCGAGAGGTCCCACCGTCCGGCGGGCGCCTTGAGGGTGACGCCGGGCCAGGGATCATCGTGCCCGGTGGCGATTCGGAGAGGCGAGCCGGCCCGGTCCTTCGAGATCGTGAGCTTTATGTCCTTCCCGCGCACCTTGCCAAGGTCGAACTTCTCGTCGAAGTCGAAGAGCGCCGTCTCCTCTGCCATGACGACTCCATATGGTAGCAGGCATAGTGCGAGGATCGCAGCGGCGCGCCGCGCGCGCGCGCAAGGGGTGTGGCGACGGCGATTGGGCAGGGCTTATGGCCATTGGGTCGTGCGCCCGGCGCTCACTTGTCCTTGTCGAGCTCTTCCCACTGCTTCTTCTGCTTGTCCCTGGTGCGGCCGAGGTCGTTGTTGGTAATGTTCAGCGTCCCGCGGTGGGGGGCTGGGCCCACGTCCTCGGCCGTGAGGCCGGTCGGCTTCTCAGGCTCGGCCGGCTTCTCGGGCTCGGCCGGGTCCTGGGCGGGGGCGGCCGTGTCGGCGTCCGGCTTCTTCTCTTCGTCCTTGCCGCAGCCTCCGAGGAGAAGTGCCAGAAGAAGCGCGGCGGTGACGTATCTGAGCATGGGATCGCCCTCCATTCTCTTAGACGACTGCGGCCCTGAGAAGTTCCTCCGGGCCGGGTCAGCTTATGGCGTAGACGACGAGCAGCACGATCACGAAGATCAGCGCCGCCACCGAGATTGTTGATACCAGCAGCAGCTTCTTCATCCTGGCGAGCTGCTGCTGCGCCTGGGCGAGCTCGACCGTGAGGCGTCCGAGCCGCTTTTCCTCCATCTTGATCGCGCGGATGATCGTCGATTTGCCGGCCCCGGGGCGCTCGGATATGGGCGAGCGGCCCATCCTGACGAGGTCGATATCTTCAAAGAGCTGGTCGCACGTGGCGTAGCGGTCCTCGGGATCCTTCGCCATCATCTTCTCGACGATGTGGCAGACGGCGTCGGGCACGTCCGGGTTGACCTCCTGGAGAGGCCGGACCTCGGCGCGGACGTGCTTGCGCATCACCTGCGAGCCGGAGCCCTCGAAGGGGGGCTCGCCAGTGAGCATGTGGTAGAGCGACGCTCCCAGCGAGTAGATGTCCGACCGGAAGTCGATCTCCTCGACGCCGAGCGCTTGCTCGGGCGAGATGTAATCGGGCGTGCCGAGCACCTCGCCGTCGGTCGAGAGTATAGAGTCCCACCCGGACTTGACGAAGCCGAAGTCGCCGAGCTTCGCTCCGCCGGCCTGCATCAGCATTATGTTCCCGGGCTTGATGTCGCGGTGGACGATCTTGTGGCTCCAGATGTACGTGATGGCGCGCAGTATCTGCACGGCGATGTCGAGGGCGCGCTCGGGAGCCATGGGGCCGTCCTCGTCGATGACCGACTCGACGGTCGGGCCGTCCACGTACTCCATCGAGAAATAGTAGGTGCCCTTCTCCTTGCCGAAGTCAAAGACCTGGATCAGGTTCTGGTGAGAGAGACGCCCGACGAGCCTTGCCTCCAGCAGGAAGCGTTTCTTGAACTCCTCGTCGCGGAGCCATTTGCGGTGGAGGACCTTGAGCGCGACGATGCGGCCCATCGATATCTGCCGCGCCTTGTAGACGGTGCCGAGGCCGCCGTCGCCGAGCTTCGAGATGATCTCGTAGCCGCCGATGCGGACGGTCTCTTCGCGGTGGTGGTCCCTCTGCAGCCGCCCCATCGCGGTGCGCATCAGGCGCGCCTGGTTCTCCTTGAGGTGCCCCTTCTCGACCATTATCTGCTCGAGCGGCTGGGGCGGGGCGCCGTCGGCGGAGCGCTCGCGCTGAAGGCGGATGCACTCGTCAACCTGCTCCTTGGTCGCGAGCTTGTTCTCGACGATCAGCTCGCCGATCGTCTTGGCGCTCTCTGATGTGCCGCCTTCAGGCATGGGCCCTCGCCTTCAGTATCCTACACAAGTGTCTCTCGCGCAAGTCACCGCTTGCGTCGCTTCTTTCTGCGGTGCCAGCCATAGGCCTCCACGGCGGCCTCCTGGCTGTCCGTCTCGATGGAGCCCGGGCGGAGCCGACGGACCTTGCGGATGGCGGCCTCGGGCTTCATGCCCTCGCGGGCGACAAGGCAGCTGGCCAGGGCCGTGCCGGTCCTGCCGTAGCCTGAGGTGCAGTGAATGACGGTCGAGCCGCCCGCGGAGGCCGCAGCCTCGACGAAGTCGACGATGCGGTCCAGCTCCTCGGCGCTCGGGGCGGAGAAGTCGGGCACGGGCACGTGGAGGTGCTCGAGACCGGCCGTCCTGACATCCTCCGTGTCGGGAGTGCTTGCGGACAGGCTGACCATCGCCGTGAAACCGGCGCGGCGCAGCTCGGCCAGCCGCTCCGACAGAGACGTCCCGTACCCGGGATGTCCCATGCCGGCGAGGATCCCGTCGATCACGAACGTCCAGGCGGCCACCATCACGCCCCTAGCTCGGATTCCCTGAGCGCCCGCCTCATCACCTTGCCCGTGAAAGACTTGGGCAGCGAGTCGCGGAACTCCACCACGCGGGGGACCTTGTAGGCCGCGAGATGCTCGCGGCACCAGTCCTTGAGCTCCTTGTCGGAGGTGTCCTCGCCCTCATGCAGGACGACATAGGCAGCCACCTGCTCGCCGCGTCGCTCGTCGGGCTTGCCGATGACCGCCACTTCGAAGACGGCCTTGTGGGACGAGAGGGCGTTCTCGACCTCGGCCGGGAAGACGTTCTCGCCGCCGACTATTATCATCTCCTTCTTGCGTCCGGTTATCGAGATGTAGCCGTCGTCGTCTATCGAGGCCATGTCGCCGGTCATGAGCCAGCCGTCACCGGATAGGACCTGGGCCGTTTCGTCGGGCTTGTTCCGGTAACCGCGCATGACGTTCGGGCCCTTCACGAGGAGCTCGCCGTCGTCGGCGACCTTGGCCTCGATCTCCTGGAGCGGCGTTCCCACCGAGCCCGGCCGGTCGGCGTCGGGCGGGTTGAGGCTGATGACGGGCGAGGACTCGGTGAGGCCGTAGCCCTCGAGCAGCTTGACGCCGGTGGCATCCTCGAAGCTGCGCTTCACCTCCTGGGGGAGGGCCTCGCCGCCGGCGATGGCGAGGCGAAGGGAGCCCACGTCGCGCGGGTGGGCGGCGTGGGTGCGTACGATGACGCGGTACATCGAGGGTATCGCCACGAGGATGGAGACCTTCGCCTCCTCGATGGTCTGGAGCGCGAGCTCGGGAGAGAAGCGCTTGACGGGCACGAAGGTCGCCCCCGTCGTGAGGGGCAGGAGCATCGTGGCCGTGAGCGCGAAGGAGTGGAACATCGGCAGCATGCCAATCATCACGTCGTCGGGTCTGAGGCCGGAGGTCACGCGGCACCCGTCACAGTTGGCCACCAGGTTGGCGTGGGTGAGCTCCACCCCCTTGGGCGCTCCGGTCGTGCCGGAGGTGTAGAGCAGCACCGCCACATCGTCGTCGCCGGGGAGAGTGCCCGGCAGGGCCGGCGGGCCCGCCGCGGCCATCGCCTGGATGTTGCCGACGACGTCCTCGAGGTAGACCACGTTGCAGGGCAGCTTGTTGAGCGTCTCCTGGAAGAACCGCGTGCCGATGATGAGATCGCAGCCCGCGTCGGCCACTATGGGCTCGAGCTCGCCGACGGGGAGCATTATGTTGAGCGAGACGGCCGTCTTGCCGGCGGCGAGAACGCCGAGGAAGCTCACCGTGAAGCCGAGCGACGTCGGCAGGAAGATGCCGACCGTGTCGGCTTGCGTGACGGTGGGGATCATCCTGCCGGCGGCGCAGGCGACCGCGAGCACTTCGCCGTACGAGGTGGCCTTGCCGTCCTCGAGAACGGCGGCTCTCTGAGGGTCGGCCTGGGCAGCCGCAGCGATCTTATGCAGCAGGTTCATCTCGCTCATCTCCGGGAAAGGGCCTAATCGCCTATCCTGACATCGAACTCGCCCTCGAAAGCGGCGCGTATGTCGAAGCCGCCCCTGAAATCGTCCATCGAGTCTCGGTCTGTCTTGTGCCAGATCCCGCTGGTCACTAGGTTGAAGACCATCTCGCCGAAGTCCTCGCTCGACCGGATGCCCCACTCGTCGAAGACCATCGGCGCGAGGGGGCCGAACTGGCGCGCCGCCAGCTCCCGGATGCCCTCGAGGAGCTCCTGGCCCGAGACGTGCCGCTCCTCGTCCTCCTTGTCCGCACGCTCGAGCTTGTTGATGGTGTAGGCGAGTGCCTCGGCCAGGAAGTCGTAGGCGTTCCGGGCATACCTGGTGTCGCGCCTGGTGATCTCACGGACATGGCGCTCGAAGTCGTCAGCCACCGGGGTTCTCCTTCTTCGGCTCCCCGCCGTCGCCCTTGGGCGGTCGGGAGTCCGGGCGCTTGCCTTCGGCGCCGTCGCGCCCCTTTGACTCCTGGGAGCCTCCCCTCTTGCCGGAGCGCCGTGAGCGCCTGCGCCTCCCCTTCCTGGGTTGGTCCTTGCCGCGCCTGCGGCGCGGGGACTTTGCCGGAGCCTGGCCCTCGGTCTTGGCCTTCACGTCAGCCTCCGGCTTCGCCCGGCGTTTCGGGTCGGCCTGGCCAGCCTCCTTGGCCTGGCGGGAGAGCACGTCGGCGATGCGGACGGTGACCATGGCCCCGTCACTGGTGCGCACGTCGACCGTTTGGGCCAGGACGTCGCTGCTGCGGACCTCGCCGGTGACCTGCTCGGTCTGGACGACAGTGCCCTTGTGGGGGAGGAGCTTCTTCAGTTCGCGGTAGACGTCGTCCTCGAAGCGCAGGCAGCACATAAGCCGTCCGCAACAGCCCGATATCTTCGCCGGGTCGAGGGTGGTCTTCTGCAGTTTGGCCATGCGCATCGTGACCGGCTCGATCTCACCGAGGAAGCTCCGGCAGCAGAGCGGCCGGCCGCAGTGCTCGTAGTCGGACATGAGCTTGGCCTCGTCGCGAACGCCGATCTGCCTCATCTCTATGCGCGTCTTGTAGCGCTTGGCCAGGTCCCTTACGAGGGCCCGGAAGTCGACGCGGCCCTCTGAGCGGAAATAGAAGACGACTTTCTCGCCGCCGAAGAGGTGCTCGACGGCCGCAAGTCGCATGGGCAGCTTATGCTCGCGGATCTTCTCGCGGCAGTAGTCCGCCTCGGAAGGCTGCTTCTCGCGATCTATGCGCCTGGCTCGCTCGAGGTCATCGTCGGTGGCGCGGCGCAGTATCTTGCCCATCTTGTGGCGAGCGGACCCGTCGGCAGCCAGCGTGGGGGCGGACAGTAGTCGGCCGATCTCGGTTCCCCGTGAGGTCCTGAGCACGCAGATGGTGCCCGCCGGCAAACCCTCGATGTCGGTGCAGAATTTGTCGCGAGTGCCCATCGCGCCGTAGGCGGCCACGGCAATAAACGTGGGTGGAGTCTCGGCACCGTCCGCCTCCGCCGGAGGGGGCTCCGGCTGAGAGTCGGGCTCGGACCGGGGCGTTTCGACGGCCGGCTCCTCAGCCGCAGCCGCATCGCCTTCGGCGACGGGTGCCGGACCGTCGGCCTCAGGGACCGGCTCAGTTTCGGGAGCCTCCTCGCGGGCAGGGCTCTCGTTGGTGCCGTCATCTACCAAGGTGCGCTACCTCCATCACCGCGTCATCAGGCCGAGGCCCGGTGGCAGCCGGAGAGCTCTCCACAGGCCACGAGCATCGCCGCCTCGGGCCTGCAGTTGGATGCTATGTCCGTCCGCGAACGCTCCAGCGCGCTGAGCGCCCTCCCGGAGCCGGCCGGCCCGAGCCGGGCGGCCGCACCTTCGATCTCGACGGCGAGGTCGCGGTTGAAGAGCGCCGCCCCGCCGCCGCAGCTCGCAAGGACGTGCACGTCCCGCAGGTAGAGCGAGGCAACCTCGATGAGACGCAAGAGTTCCACGCGCCGCGATTCGGTCCGGGTCAGATCCTCGTGATCTTCGGCCGCCGAATAGGCCAGATCAAGGGCCTCCGACGCGGCTTCGCGGATTCTGTCGTCGTCAGCCCCCGGCAGGGCGGCGAGCCGGTCCGCGGCGAAGCGCCTGTAGTCGCGCACCCGGGCCCCGGCCGCCTCCGCCGCCCTGCCGGGGGACCCGCCCGAGTAAGCTGCGAGTGCGCGGGCATCGTCCGCGCTCACGCCGACGCGCTCGGTGAGGATGCGCTCGACCGTCTCCAGCGGGAGACGCCCCATGCGCACGCGCGCGCACCGCGAGAGGATCGTCGTGGGGAGGAGCGTGGTCCTCACGGCCGTCAGGACGAGGTAGGTCCCCGGGGGCGGCTCCTCGAGGGTCTTGAGGAGGGCATTCGCCGCGGCCGGGTTCATGCGTTCGGCACGGGGGATGAGGAGGACCTTCGAGTCCCCCTCCAAGGGCCTCAGGTGCGCCTCGCGCAGGAGCTCGTGCACCGACTCGATGCGTATCAGGCGCGCGTCGTCGGGCGTGTCGATGTACGTCAGGCCGGGGTGCGAACCGGAGAGAGCGCGCCTGCAGGCGGAGCACTCCCCGCAGGGGCGCCTGGCCACCTCAGCGCGACAGAGGAGGCCCCGGGCGAACTCGCGCGCGACGAGCGACTTCCCGACGCCCTCCGGGCCTTCCAGGAGCACGGCGTGCGGGGTCCTCTCGCCCGAGAGGAACGACCTCATCAGCGCGACCGCCCGCTCGTGGCCCAGTATCTCCTCGAAGCCCACGCTAGGTGCCCCCCCAGACGGCGGCCTCGGCGGCGGCCAGGACCTTCCCAGCCACGACGTCCTGCTCGAGGGACCCGTCGACCACGACGATCCGGGCCGGGTCGCGTCGAGCGAGCGACAGGAAGCCCTGACGGACGCGCTCGAGGTAGTCCTCGGGGCGCGACTCGAAACGGTCGTTGAGCGCCGAGCGCTTCTTCGTCACCGCTACCGGGACGTCGAGGACCACAGTGAGGCCTGGCCGCGTGTTGCCGATGGCGTTCCTCCCGAGCGACTCCACCTCGCCCGCGGGAATCGATCCCGCCAAGCCCTGGTAGACGACGGAGCTCATCAGGAAGCGGTCACAGACGACCGTCTTGCCATCCTCAAGTGCGGGCGAGATCACCTCTTCGACGAGCTGCGCTCGCGACGCCATGAACAGAAGCAGCTCGGCGCGGGGGCTGAGGTCGATGCTCTTCTCGAGGAGCAGGGACCGGATCTTCTCGCCCGCGGCGGTGCCCCCGGGCTCGCGGCTGAGGACGACCTCCAGGCCGCGCTCCGCAAGCGCCTGGGCAAGCAGCCGCGCCTGCGTCGACTTGCCGCTGCCGTCCGGCCCTTCCAGCACTATGAAGTCGCCGCGCTCCGCCACGTACTATCCTTCCAGCACAGCCATGAGCTGCCCCACCTTGACCTTGCCTCCCTCGTGGACGAGGATTTCAGTGAGTTTGCCGCTCCCGGGGCTGGGCACCTGGAACGTGGCCTTGTCGGTCACCATCTCGACAAGGTCGTCCTCTTCGGCCACAGCGTCACCAATTTCGAAATACCAGAATGCGATGGTTGCTTCGTCGCCGGCGTCCTCGCCGAGATCAGGGAGGGGGACCTCGATTCTCATTGCTCTTCTCCTGTTCTGTCGCTGTCTCCTGACGCGCGGGCGAGCGCGGCGTAGACGTCGCCCGCCCGGTAGCTGCTTCTGACGAAGGGGCCCGCGGCCACGGCGCGGATTCCCGCTTCGCGTGCGCACTCCTCGTACGCGGCGTACTCGTCGGGGCGAATATACCGCGCAACCGGGATGTGCGCAGCCGATGGTGCCAAGTACTGCCCGATGGTGAGAATCTGGACGCCGGCGGCGGCCAGCCGGCCTATCACATCCCGGACCTCGTCGGCCGTTTCGCCAAGCCCGACCATGAGGCCGCTCTTCGTTGCGGTTCCGGTGGCGCGGGCAGCATGCTCGAGCACCGCAACTGAGCGGTCGAAGTCGGCCTCCGGCCGCACGCGCCCATAGAGCCTTGGCACGGTCTCCACGTTGTGGTTGAAGACGTCGGGCCGTGCGGCGAGAACGGTGTCGACCAGGTCCGTCCGGCCGCCGAAGTCGGGCGTCAGCACCTCCACCAGCGCTTCGCACGCCTCGCGGATCGCGAGTATGGTCGCCGCGAAGTGAGCGGCACCGCCGTCGGGAAGGTCGTCGCGCGTGACGGATGTCACGACGATGTGCGCGAGGCCCAGGCGCCGGCAGGCTTCTGCGATGTGCGCCGGCTCCTCCGCGTCGAGCGGCTCGGCCGCGCCGGAGCCGATGGCGCAGAAGCGGCAGTTCCGCGTGCAGACTCCCCCCAGGATCATGAACGCGGCAGTGCGCTCGGAGAAGCACTCGGCCAGGTTCGGGCAGCGGGCGGCCTGGCAGACCGTCTTGAGATCTAGCTCTCCGAGCAGCGAACGGACCTCCGCGGTCGAGCCGAGGGGGATGCGCTTCTTGAGGTGTGCTGGAACCGTCTTCAGCAAGCCGGCACCCCCTCAGGTGCGGGGGCGGGGGCGGGGACTTCTACGAGGCGATCGATGCCGAAGGCCCGGGCGAAGGCGGCCGCGAAGTGTCCGGCCGCTTCGTCGACGCTCACGCTCCTCCGGGCAAGCTCCGAGAGTGATGTGACGCGCGTGTCGGCGAGCCCGCACGGGACGATCAGATCGTAGCGGGAGAGATCGGTCTCGCAGTTGAGGGCGGCCCCGTGGTACGTGACCCAGCCGCCCACGCCTACTCCGATGGCCATGACCTTGCCGCGGTCGGTCCATACGCCGGTCATCCCCTCTGCGCGCGCGGCCCGGATTCCGAGTGCGCGGCAGGTCTCAATCCCGACGGTCTCGAGCTGCCGCAGGTACCAGCCGACATCCTTGCGGTAAAACCTGAGCGGCAGAATCGAGTAGGCGACCAGCTGCCCGGGGCCGTGGTATGTGACGTCCCCGCCACGATCGGCTCGGATGAGGTCGATGCCAAGCCTACACAGCTCCTCGCGCGGGGCCAGGAGGTGCCTCTCGCTGTCGGGCTGGCGCCCGATGGTGATGGTGTCCGGGTGCTCGAGGAGGAGAAGGGCGCCGTCGCCGGCCTCGCCGGCACGGAGCGACCGGTAGATCGCCTCCTGAAGGCGCCGCGCCTCTGGGTAGGGGATGCGGCCCAGCCGGATCAGCCTGGCCGTCCGCGAGCGTGAGCTCTCCATCGATGCTATCCCTGTATCCTTCTCGGACCCGACCGCACGTCCCGAGCCGCGGGTCCGTCACAGCTCCTGACCTGTCAAAGATAACCCGGCCGGCGCCCGGCGTCAAGCCCCGGGGAGCCGCTAAAGCGAGTGAATGCCCTCGCCGCGCGCAGCGGCGGCCGCCTCCATGAGCGCCTCGGCGAAGGTCGGATGGGCGTGGATGGTGCCGGCAAGCTCCTCCAGAGTGGCCTCGAGGCGAACGGCCAGAGCGGCCTCCGCAATGAGGTCGGTTGCCCTCTCCCCGGCGATGTGGACGCCGAGGATCTGCTCCGTCGCGGCATCGGCGACGATCTTGACCAGGCCGGAGGTCTCTCCCGACGCATGGGCCCGGCCGAGGGCCCTCATCTGGAAGGTGCCGGTCTTGATCTCGCGCCCGGCTTCGCGGGCCTCGGCCTCTGTCAGGCCGACGGTCGATATCTCGGGCCGCGTGAAGACGCACGCCGGTATGGGACCTGTGAAGCCGGGGCGATCGAGCCCGGCGACGGTCTCGGCGGCGAGTATCCCCTGGTGGCTGGCCCTGTGGGCGAGCATGGGGCCGGGCGTGATATCGCCGACGGCGTAAAGCCACGGGGCCGAGGTGCGCCCGTGCCCGTCGACGGTCACGAATGGGCCGTCCATGGCTATGCCGAGCTCGCCCAGCCCGAAACTCTCGGTGCGGGGGCGGCGGCCGACGGCGAGCAGGACCCGCTCGGCCTTGACCGCCTCGCGGCCCTCGAGCTCGACCGTGACGTCCTTCTTGCCCGGCTTGACGGCCGCGACCTTCGTGTTGCAGTGTATCTTGGCCTTGCGCCTCTTCATGGAGCGCTCGAGTTCCTTCCGGAGCTCGGTCTCGAGGCCCCGGACTATCTCCGGGAGCATCTCGATGACGGTCACCTTGGCGCCGAGGTCAAGGTAATACGACGCGAACTCGCATGCTGCCG
>Ga0272441_10000556_pt1 | contig 84794 bp, 60 predicted proteins | sample SSMProp6N_FD_193582 | JGI IMG/M metagenome (GOLD analysis project Ga0272441, IMG submission 193582) | Marine sediment archaeal communities from Little Sippewissett salt marsh, Falmouth, MA, United States - SSM-Prop-6N | ecosystem: Environmental > Aquatic > Marine > Wetlands > Sediment ...
TTCGCGTACTTGGGCCCCGCGACCCTTGTCTGCGGTGAATCGCTGCGCGACGCTCATCCTTCTGACAAGCGTTGAGGCGTCAAGCGTGGGCCGCTGGCGTGCACGTCGGCGAAGCCGCTGGCGTCAGAACGCGCCGGTTTTTTTGGTTTCAGAACGAAATCGGGCACGCCCGAGGGTTCGCGACTTCATCCGACGCTCGGGCCGAACGCGACGTATCGGCCCAAGTGGCGAGCAGCTCAGGCGATGCGTCGGGTGGAGCGGCCAGCGTCGGGGTGCGAACGTGGTACAGCGTCTCGACAAGCGGCAGAAGGGCAACAACGGTGAGTCATCGAAGAAAGCGGTGGGATGACGTCATTGCACCAGCAGCGTCCGCCGCCGGCAATAATCTCAACGGTTCATTCGGCGCGCCCCTTGGACAAGCCCCATATTGGGTATGCGCCCAACCCGTTCCCATACCAGGGGTATCGGGTCCTCCGCTGTGTGATGATCTTTCGAGAATACGAGCACCGTCCCCTGCCCTATCCGCCGCTGGATGGCCGCACGCACCGCCGTAATTATCATTTCCCCGGTGGGATCTTGTGGACATCGGGCTCAGTGGCCTTACACTCTGTCGATGGACCGGGACTACACGAGGACAACCCCGGCGGATCTCCGGGACCCTCTGGGAGACTTCGTTGTACATTAAAGCCGTCGGACGGGCGTTCCCCCCAAACTACTACGAGCAGGATGTGCTCGTGGCGGCCCTACGCGCCCACTGGGGCCAGCGACACCACAACCTCGACCGCCTCGAGCGACTCCATCGAAACGTGGCGGTGGGCGGTCGGCACCTGGCCCTGCCCCTGGAGGACTACGCAGACCTGCAGCCATGGGGAAAGGCAAACCGAGCCTGGATCCGGGTGGGCCTGGACGTGGGGGAGGCGGCCGTACGCGATGCCCTTTCGCAGGCGCAGCTGGACCTGGAGCGGGTGGGCGCCTTCTTCTTCACCACCGTCACCGGCGTGGCCACGCCATCGCTGGACGCCCGGCTCTTCAACCGACTCTCCATGCCGCCGGGGATCAAGCGCATCCCCATCTTCGGGTTGGGCTGCCTCGCGGGCGCGGCGGGCGTGGCCCGCGCGGCCGACTACGTCAAGGCCTTCCCCGACCAGGCGGCGATCCTGCTGTCGGTGGAGCTGTGCTCGCTGACGATGCAGCAGGCGGACCTGTCCATCCCCAACATCATCTCCACCGGGCTCTTCGGCGACGGCGCTGCCTGCGCGGTGGTGCTTGGGGAGGACCTCGCCAAGGAGAGAACCCGCGCCCAGAAGCCGACCGCGACCAGCGCAACCTACCTCGGACCGCGGGTCCTGGCCACGCGTTCGGTGTTCTACCCAGACACCGAGGACGTCATGGGCTGGGACATCTCGGAGGAGGGGTTCAAGATCGTCCTCTCCGCGGCTGTGCCAGAGGTGGCGCGCACGAGGCTGGCCGGCGACGTGGACGCGTTCCTCGACAGCCACGACCTCGGCCGCCAGGACATCGGCTCCTGGGTCTGCCACCCCGGGGGCCCCAAGGTGCTCGAGGCCCTGCAGGAGGCCCTCGCCCTTCCCGACGACGCCCTGGAGCTCACCTGGAACAGTCTGCGCGAGGTGGGCAACCTCTCGTCCACGTCGGTGCTCCTGGTACTCCGAGAGACCCTGGTCAGCCGCCGCCCTCCCGCCGGCACCCTGGGGCTGATGGTCGCCATGGGCCCGGGGTTCTGCTCGGAGCTGGTGCTGCTGGAGTGGTAGATGATCTCCGCGCTGCTTTTCACTGCCCTCGTGGCCGCCGTAGCCCTGGAGCGACTCTACGAGCTCCGTCGGGCCGGCCGCAACGCCGCGGCGGCCCTGGCCAGGGGCGGCTGGGAGACCGGCCAGCGCCATTACAAGGTCATGCAGCTGCTGCACACGACGTTCCTGGTGGCCATGCCCCTGGAGGTCTGGCTGCTGGATCGGCCCTTCGTGCCGGCCCTCGGTGTGACCATGGCTGTGCTGGTGGCCGGCACCATGGCCTCGCGGTACTGGATCGTGCACACCCTCGGCGAGCGGTGGAACACCCGCATCATCGTGGTGCCCGGGTGGACGCCCGCCACCGACGGACCCTATCGCTACCTGCGCCACCCAAACTACCTCATCGTGGTGGTGGAGCTGGCGGCCCTGCCGCTGGTGCACACCGCCTACCTTACCGCGGCCCTCTTCTCGGCGGCAAACCTCGCGCTGCTCTGGGTGCGGATCCGCGCCGAGGAGGCCGCCCTGACCCAATGGCCGCAATACGTCGCCGCCATGGCGGACAAACCCCGCTTCGTCCCCACGGCGGCGGCGCCTCCGGCCGCACCCCGGGAGAGGAGCCGCCCATGACAAATTCACAAACGCCCCCGCCAACCGACGAGATCCTCGGGGTCCTCGCCGACATCTTCCACGAGCAGCTCGATTTCACCGGAGACCTCCACCCGGACCTGCGGCTGGTGGAGGACGTGGGGCTGGACTCCATCCGCATGATCACCCTGGTGGTGGAGGTGGAGAACCACTTCCGCATCTGCCTCGAGGAGGGCGACGAGCAGGGCGTGATCACCGTGTCAGACCTCGCCCAACTGGTAGGAGAGCGCCTTGCGGCCTGAATCACCGACCGATGTTCCACGTCCTGAAACGCTTCAGGCGGCCCTGCGTCGGGCCGCCGACTTCCCCAACACGGGGCTGCGCTTCCTCGACCGGCGGGAGCAACCCACCTGGTACCCCTGGTCGGCGATCCACGACCGCGCGGCCGCGACGGCGGCGGGCCTCCTCGCCAGAGGGCTGACGCCCGGTGAGCGGGTGGCGGTGATATTCCCTACGTCCATCGAGTTCTTCGACGCCTTCTTCGGCACGCTGCTGGCCGGGGGCTGCCCGGTGCCCCTGTACCCGCCCGTGCGGCTGGGGCGCCTGGACGAGTACCATCACCGTACGGCCGCCATGGTCACCGCCTGCGGTGCCCGGCTGGTGTTGGCCGACAAGCGTATCCGGCGTCTGCTCGGCGAGACCATGGCCCGGGCACAGGATCCCGAGGCGGATCGGACGGTCCACTGCCTGACCCTGGACGACCTGCCCTCCGAGCGCCCGGGGACTCCCGTGCCTGTGAGCCCCGATGACCTGGGGCTGGTGCAGTTCTCCTCGGGTACCACCGGGGACCCCAGCCCCGTGGCCCTGACCCACCGCGCCCTCCAGGCCCAGAGCGCGGCCATCGAGACCTTCCTCGTGGACGCAGACAACGTGACCCACGCGGGCGTGAGCTGGCTGCCCCTGTACCACGACATGGGGCTCGTGGGCTGCGTGCTCCCCGCCCTGAACCGCCCGGGGGTCCTGACCCTCCTGGGGCCCGAGCTGTTCGTGGCCCGACCGGCGGCGTGGCTGCGGGCCCTGTCCCGCTGGGGCGGCACGGTGTCCCCGGCGCCCAACTTCGCCTACGGGCTGTGCTTGGATCGCATCCGGGACGAGGAGCTCGAAGGCGTTGACCTTTCGGCCTGGCGGCTGGCCCTCAACGGCGCCGAGCCCGTGGCCCCTGGTGTCCTACGCGCCTTCCAGGAGCGGTTCGCCCGCTGGGGTCTGCGTCCCGAGGCCCTCAACCCGGTCTACGGACTTTCAGAGGCCGCGCTGGCCGTGACCTTCTCCGACGTGTCCCAACCCTTCGCGGCGTTCCGGTTCAACCGCGAGGCCCTCGCCCGTGGAGTCGCCGTCATCGACCCTGCCGGCCTGGAGCTGGTGGCCGTGGGAATGCCCGTGCCGGGCTTCGAGATCCGGATCGTGGACGACGAGGGAGGTGAGCAGCCGACCGGTCACGTGGGGCGGGTGCGGGTGCGCGGGCCCTCCCTCATGCAGGGCTACCTGGATCGCCCGGACCAGACCGCCCAGGTGCTCCGAAATGGCTGGCTCGACACAGGGGATCTCGGATTCTGGCACGAAGGTCAGGTCGTGCTGACCGGACGGGCCAAGGACGTGCTGGTCCTGCGCGGCCGCAAGCACGCCCCGCACCTGGTGGAGCAGGCCGTGGACGGGGTGGTGGGGGTCCGCACGGGCTGCGCCGCGGCGGTTACGCACCTCCCCGAGGGCGGCGACCGCGAGCTGCTGCTGCTGCTGGTGGAGCACTGCAAGGAGGCCACGACGGTCCAGCTCGATGCCGTCCCCGACGGGTGCCGGAAGGCGGTGCTGTCCGCCACAGGCCTGGCCTGCGACGAGGTGGTGATCCTACCGCCGGGCACCCTGCCCCGCACCTCCTCCGGCAAGATCCGCCGTCAAGAGTCTCTGCATCGCTATCGCGCCGGTGCCCTCAGGGCGCCCGAGCCCGTCAACCTGTGGCGCGTAGCGCGGTCCATGGGGCGCTCCTCGGTGGCCTTCGCCAGGACCCGGCTCGCCCACTGGCGGCGGTCACAGACCGCGCATGGTGAATAGGCGGGCCAGCATGGCCTGCGCCGGCGAGCGGAGCAGCACCCGGACCAGACCGTCCCGCACGGGATTCCACCACCCCCCCAGCCCCAGGGTCATGTTGAGCTCGGCCCGCCGGATGGCCCGAGCGGCGCTCCGGCGGCGGCGGCGCTCATAGTCCCCGAGCGCATCACCGGGGGATGCCTGGTCCCCGAGCACCCGGCGCAGTGCCTCGCCGAGGGCCCAGGCGTCCAGCCAGCCGAGGTTCATGCCCTGGCCTCCGATGGGGCTGAGCACGTGGGCCGCGTCGCCGGCCAGCAACACGCGATCCTGCCAGAACCGCGCGGCCAGCAGCCGCTGCACCCCAAAGGCGCTGCGCCAAGCACACGCGGCCTTGGAGAGGTCGTGACCGGTCCGCACCCCCACGAGCGCGCGCACCCGGGGCTCCACGCCTTCGGTGACGTACTCCGAGGTGCTCGCCACCCACCGCCGAAGGCCGCCCGGCAACGGGAAGGACTCCACCAGGCCCTCCGCGGTCAGAAAGAGCACCGCGTCGGATCCGTGCACCGAGTCGTCTGCGAAGTCCCCCATGACAAAGGTCTGGTCGTACCGCCCGCCCGATGCCGGGATGGACATCGCCTGGCGCACGAAGCTGTTCTTGCCGTCGCAACCCACCAGGTAGCGCCCGGTGATCGTCTCGGTGACGCCGTCGCCAGCGCGCACCTCCGCCGTCACCCAATCCTGCTGCTGAGTGATCCCAACCAGCTCGGCCCCACGTCGCAACCCACCGGGCAACCGCTCGGCCGACACCTCCTCCAGCAGGGCCTCGGTGGCGTCCTGCGGGCAGCTCAGCGCGAAACGAAACGGCCCTGACAGAACCTCGAACTCCAGCGTTCCCAGCGGACCGCGCTGGCCCACCACGTGCCCCCGCCGCACCCGCACCCCAATGGCCAGGAGACGATCCGCCAACCCCAGGGCGTCGTACAGCTCCATGGACGGCGGATGGATCCCGATGGCCCGGGAGTTCCGGGCCGGCTCGGGCAGTCGCTCCAGAATGCAGCAGCGCACGCCGAGCGCGTGCAGCCGCAGCGCCAGAAACAGCCCCACGGGCCCACCCCCGACGACAATCACCTCGGTGTCAGTTCGCACGCGTCACCTCCCAGGAAAACATCCAGCCCGCCGATCTCCACGCAGCGCACCAGTCAATCCATGGACTCGTGGAGACACTCGACCATGAGGCCCCTTATAGCACCGAGCCACCCGGGGCGGTGCTCGACTCGGGCAGCGCTCGGCTTGTGAGGCCGCGGCATCCGACGTACAGTCCAGAACAGCCAACACCGCCATGCACCACGAGCAGCAGACCCAGACCATCGAGCTACCGTCCGACGAGACGCGCATCGCAGTGGTGGCCGACACCCACGGCCGGCCGCACTCCGCGCTGGTGTCGCAGGTGACACAGAATCGGCCCGCGCTGATCCTGCACGGCGGGGACATCGGCGCCGGCACCTTGCTCGACGACCTAGAGGCCATCGCCCCGGTCGTGGCCGTGCGCGGCAACGTCGACAGCCGGGACCTGTCGCTGCCGGACTCCGTGGACCTGACCTTGGAGCGCCCGACCCAGCCCCGGCTCAGGCTGCTGCTCACGCACATCGCGGTGCACCGGACGCATCTGATCCGATCGACGCGAAGCCGCGCTCAGGCTGCCGACGCCCGGCTGGTGGTGTACGGCCACTCGCACCTGCCCTTCGTGGGCCGGGACGGGCGCTTCGCCCTGTTCAACCCGGGATCGGCGGGACCGCGTCGTTTTCGACTCCCCATCACCTTCGGCGTGCTGGAGTTGGGCCCCCGCGGTCTCGATCTACGTCATGTGGACCTGCAAACGGGCGGCCCCTGGACGCCCGGGCAATGAGGTTCCGAGTCGGGGCCAACACTCTCGAACAGCCCCCCTACTCGGACGCCCCGTCCCCCGGGGCCGCCTTGTCCAGGTACGCGCCGAGCCGCTGCTCGCCGTCCCCGTCGAACTCGGTGAACTTCACGCCCATGCCCGTGCCGTCCTTCTCCAGATTCACCACCTCGCCGTACACCCGGACCTCCTGGTCACCGCCGGGGATGGGAATCCGCAGGGCGATGCGAGTGCCCAGGGGGTGAGGCACGATGCGGTCGAAGTAGGCGCCCCCCGCGCTCACATCCCCCGTGCGTCTCAAGGCGACGTGTCCCTTCTCCACCTCCTCCATCCACATCTGCAGGGGAACTCGCGCGGCTGACCTGCGGTCGCTGCCGCGCCGCCGCCCCGGGTCGTCTCGGTCGCCGCCCGATGACTCCGTACTCCGACGGTCGCCGCGTTGGCGCTCGCCGCGCCGGGGGGTCTGGTCAGGGTCGCTGCTGCGTCGGCTCGAATCGTCCACGGTGTTGCTCCTGGGGTTCCGCGCCGATTCTGCGTCATCGACGCCACAAGGTCAAACGAACTCGATCTCCGGCCCGCGTGCGAATAGACAGCCGACGGCGGTGTCGAAGCGACGGCGGCTCGTTTTTCCATCTACACCGCCGTCGGAGGCGACACGGGGCCCTGGGACAGATGCAGCCTGTCGTGACGCTTTGCATTGACGGAGGCCCCTCGATCATCGATCCTAGGGCCTCCGATCAAGCCTCCCAAAGTCACGTTCGGGCAAACGCGGCGAGGCGACGTCAGGACACGTCGATGCCATGGAAACGGATCGTCGCCGCGGAAAGGGCTTCGACACGGTGATGGGCGGTGCGGGTGGATCATGAGCTACGGGCACAGAGCAATCGAGCTGATGTTGGAGGCCTGGGATGCGGCGGGTCGGGAAGCCGCGGCTCTGCGTGAGCGTCTGGGCAGAGGCACGTCACCCGACGCTGGCCCGCCGGACGTTCGGGAGCCATTCCAGGCCCTGCTCGACGTCTCCCTCTGCGGGTTGGTCATCCACGAGGCGGGGACCGTCCGCGCCATCAATCGCGCCATCACCGACTTGTTCGGGTACGAGCAGCCCGAGGTGGTGGGCAAATCCGCCATGCGCTTCGTGGCCCCGGAGTCCCGCGACGAGATGCGTCGGCAGATCAGCAGTGGGGAGGGCCGCCTCTTCGAGTTCCTGGGGAAGCGCCGGGACGGCTCGACCTTTCGGGCACAGGTGCGGGGCCAGGCGATCCGCTACAAAGGGCGCCCCGCGCGCATCGCGTCCATCCAGGACGTCACCGAGCACAGGCAGGCCGCCGAGAAGCTACGCGCCTCGGAGGAGCGCCTGCGGAGGCTCAACGAGGAGCTCGAGCAACGGGTGGACACTCGCACGCGAGAGCTCACCCAGCGCACCGCTCAGCTGGAGTCGAGCCGTCGGGACATCGACCTGGTCCTGTCCTCCATGCCGTACCTCATGTTCGTGCACGACGCCGACGGCCGGTTCTCCGCCTTCTACGCCCGGCAGGACCACCCGGACCTGCTCCTGCCGCCCGCGGAGTTTTTGGGAAGGCACTACTCCGACATGCTCCCGCCGACCGTGGCCGAGCAGACCCGCCAGGCCCTGCACAAGGTGCTGGAGACGGGCGAGCGAGCTGCCTTCGAATACTCCTTGGAGACCCCCGGTGGGCGGGTATATTTCGAGGCCACCCTCTCGCGTATAGCTAACTCGGCGGAGGTCTTGGCCGTGGTGCACAACATCACGGCGCGGAAGCGATCCGAGGCGCAGCTCATGCGCATGGAGAAGATGGCCGCTCTGGGGCAGTTGCTCGCCGGCGTGGCCCACGAGATCAACAACCCCGTGAACTTCATCTACGGCAACCTGTCCCTCATCGCGGAGGCCGGTGAGAAGACGCAGGTTCTATTGCAAGAGCTGCTGGGGCCCGCACCCACCGACGCAACGCAGCGTCGGATCGAGACAGTCCTCGGCACGTCGGAGCCGTCGGAGTTCTTCGACGACATGAAGGGCGTCGTGCGGGACTGCACCGAAGGCGCCCGCCGGGTGCGCGAGATCGTAAAGAGCCTGCGCAGCTTCGCCCACCCGGAGAGGGACCGGCGCATCCCCACCGACATCCGCGAGTGCCTGAGCAACGCCCTCACCCTGTTGTCCCACGAGGTCGGCGCGCGAATCAGCGTGGTGCGGGACTTCGCCGAGGTGAAGCCTGTGCGCGCAGACCCCGCGCAGCTCAACCAGGTCTTCACGAACCTGGTGCTCAACGCGATCCAAGCCATCGATGACGAGGGTGAGATCCATGTCATCGCCTTCGATGACACCGAGGAAGTCGTGGTGACCGTACGCGACACCGGGCGGGGCATCGAAGAGACGGACCAGGATCGGGTCTTCGAGCCGTTCTTCACCACCAAGGAGATCGGGCAGGGCACCGGGCTGGGGCTCGCCATCTGCTACGGTATCGTGGAGGCCCACGGCGGACGCATCGAGCTTGAATCCACTCCTGGACGCGGCAGCACCTTCACCGTGCGGTTGCCAGTGGAGCAATAGGAATTGCCCAAGACAAGCACGCGCTCCACCCTCCTGTTCGTCGACGACGCGCAGGAAAACCTCAACCTGTTCACGAACCTGTTCAAGCGTGACCACCGTGTGGTGACCTGCCTGGACGGGGAGGAGGCCCTGCGCGTCCTGGAGAACGAGCCCGTGGCGGTGCTGGTGTGCGACCAGCGCATGCCCGGCCTTTCCGGCACCGAGATCCTGTACCGGGCCCGGGAGATATCGCCGGACACGGTGCGCATCCTGGTCACCGCCTACCCCGACATCGACGTGGCCGTCGAGGCGATCAACCAGGGCCGCGTCCGCCGCTACCTGACCAAGCCCTGGGAACCGAGCGAGCTGCGGGCCCTCATCGAGCAGTCCGTGGAGCACCATGAGCTGGCCCGTCGCAACCGCGAGCTGGTGGATGCCCTCCGTGAACGCAACAGGAGCCTGGAGATTCAGGGCGTCGAGCTGGCCAAGCGCAACACCGAGCTGAAGCGTTTGGACAACGTGAAGACCGAGCTGCTCACCAACGTCTCCCACGAGCTGCGGACACCGCTCGTCTCCATCCGCGGCTACACGGACCTCATGCAGTCGGGGCGCATGGGCGAAGTCACCGACCGGCAGCAACGGGCGCTGAAGGTGATCGATGCGAGCGTCAAGCGGCTGGTGGGGCTCATCGAGGACCTGCTCGACCTCTCCCGGCTGGAGCGCGGCGACGCGTCCCCGGAGCCTGAGACCCTGGATCTCTCCGTCGTGCTCGAGGAGCTCACCGATGCCCAACAGCCTCGCGCCATCGAGGCCGACGTTCGCCTCTGGCTGCACCTCGAAAAGCGCCCCCTGGTGGTGGACGGCGACAGGCGCCGCCTGGAGCAGGTCTTCGGCAACCTGCTCGACAACGCCCTCAAGTTCAACCACGCCGGTGGCGAGGTTTCCCTGCGGGCTCGTTCGATCGATGACAGCGCCGTTCAGGTTGAGGTGCGCGACACGGGTGACGGCATCCCCGAGCCGCACCTGGCGCGAATCTTCGACCGGTTCCACCAGGTGGACGCCTCCTCCACTCGTCGGCACGGAGGCGCCGGCATCGGGCTGTCCATCGCGCAACAGATCGTGCGCGACCACGGGGGGGAGATCACCGTCACCAGCGCCGAGGACGCGGGCAGCACCTTCACGGTGACGCTGCCACAGTCAACGCGGGAGCGGCCGCCACTGGCCGCTCGCATCGTCGACCACGGCATCCACACGCTCGTGGAGCTGGTCCTAGAGGGCCCGAAGGAGCTCGAGCTCATCTCCCTGCACCTGACCTCGGCGGGGCTGACGGTGCGCAGGGCCTCCACCGCGGACCAGGGAATGGAGGTGGCCGCCGAAGATCAGCCGGACGCGCTGGTGCTGGACCTACGCGACGGTGATGTGCCGGGGCGCGGACTTCTCGCGAGCCTGGCGGCGCACCCCCGTACCCGGGATCTGCCCATGGTGGTGATCGCCCAGGAGGCAGCCGTCGACCTCGGAGAGCCAGACCTGGCACCGGACCCGGCGGAGCGCCTTTTCGAAGGGCCGCTGGACCCGAAGTGGATCACCCAGGAGGTGACACGTCGCCTCGACAAGAGCCGTGGCGACAGAGACCACGCGACGCCCCCTCGCGCCGCCCCCGACAACCTCGCGCGCAAGGTCCTCGTGGTGGACGACGATCGGGACCTGCTGGAGTACACCGCTGAGCTTCTGGCCTTCGAGGACATCGGCAGCTACACCGCCCTGAGCGCTGAAGACGCGCTGCGACTGTCCCGCACGGCCGAGGACATCGGCCTGATCCTGCTGGACATCGCCATGCCCGTCACAGACGGCTTCGCGCTGTGTCGGGCCTTCCGTGCCGCGCCCGAAACCAGCTCCATCCCCATCTACATGGTCTCGGCCCGGGTGGGCGCCAGGACCGTGCGCCAGTCTCTGCAAGCTGGTGCGGACGGCTACCTGGTCAAACCGTTCGAGACCGAGGAGTTCCTGAACCTCGTGCGACGGGTACTCCAAAGCTGACGGGCCATGCGTCGAACAACTCCTTCTGGTTTTCGGCCAGGCGGTACGATAGGCTGGGAAGGGTCAAGCGCATGGGCCCGAATCGGCCACGCTGAAGGCGCTCCCGGGCCGGCCCGAAGAATCTGGACAGGAGGAGTCTGCGGATGAACGAGTGGGAGCTCGTTTTCAGAGCCATCAGCGATCCGACGATAATTCTCGACAAGAACCATCGGATCCTGGAAGCCAACTCGGCCGCCGAAAAAGCGGCGCAGGTGGAACCCGGTGGCCTGACCGGACGTCTGTGCTACGAGGTGTTCCACTGCTCGGACCACGCCCCGGACGGCTGCCCGCACGTGGCCCTGCGCGAGCTGCAGGTGCCCGTCACCCTCGAGATGGAGATGGAGGCCATGGGCGGCACCTACCTGGTGACCGTGGCCCCGATCCTCAGCGAGTCAGGCGAGCTCGATCGGACCATCCACATCGCCAAGGACATCTCCACCCGCAAGCGTGCCGAGCAGGCCCTGCGAGAGAGCGAGGAACGCTTTCGGGCCTTCTTCGACGGATCCATCGACGGAATTCTGTTGGCCGACGCCGACGAGAAGAAGTTCCTCACCGGCAACCGGGCCATCCGCGAGATGCTGGGATACACAGATTCCGAGCTGTGCGGGCTGTCCGTGTCGGACATCCACCCGGCCGAGGACCTCGCCTTCGTGGTCGAGCAGTTCGAGGCCCAGCTGCGCGGCGAGCTCACCGTGGCCGTGGACCTGCCCGTCAAGCGCAAGGACGGCACCGTCTTCCACGCCGACATCGCCTCCGCGCCGATCCGGATCGCCAACCGCTCATACCTCATCGGCAGCTTCCGGGATGTCAGCGAGCGGAGCCACCTCGAGCAGGCGGCCCTGGAGGCAAAGGACCGCGTCATCCAGCAGATGCAGGACCACGAGTCCTACGTGCTCGAGGTGGCTGACCGGCTGCGAAATCCGCTGCAGATCCTAATGGGGTATCTGGAGCTCGTACCCGAAGACAACCTGACGAGCACCCAAAGCAGGTACCTCGAGCACATCCGTCTGGCGACGGATCGCCTGCTGCAGGGGCTGCAGAAACTGACATGATGCCCACAGGCAGCGCTACGAGGGAGTCCGACCGAATCACCATCCTGGTGGCCGAGGACGATCGCGAGCTGCAGGAGCTCTACGAGCTGCTGCTGTCCGACGAGTACGACACCATACGGGCCTACAACGGAAAAGAGGCCGTGGATCTCTTTGTGTCCAGGCGCCCCGACCTGATCCTGATGGACATCAAGATGCCGGTGATGACCGGGGCGGAGGCGATCAGGCGCATCCTCGAAATCGACCCCGACGCCCGCATCCTCGCGGTGACGGCCTATCGCCACGGGACCGAAGAGATCGGAGTTCCCGTCCTCCGCAAGGGCTTCTCCGTGCCCGAGTTCCTGGGCCACGTCCGAGCGACCCTGGCGCTCTGAGAACCTCATCGAGGGTTGACCCCGATCGGCCATTTACGGCCGGCGATCGAGCAATCCTGCTCACCTGCGCCACGCCCTCCACATCGGACGCCCAGGGGGAGCCGCCCCCTATCTAACACTCAGATTTTCCACCTGTTTTTTCCACTGCGTCCGAGCACAGGGCCAGGCCCACGACCCGATTCGGACCCTGGTACGCATCCTGCAGAAAACCCTGGAGCGGCTGTGGTCGACCCTCAGACCCCCCGTGGAGCCCAACAAGGAGATCGATGATGCGACGGACTGTCTGGTTACCGATTCTGCTCGCAGCCGCCCTTCCGAGCTGCAAAGTGGCGCGCGGCGGCGAGGGAGAGCCCTGCGGCTTCCTGGACATCTGCGAGGAGGGACTGACCTGTGTCTCGGGCGTCTGCGTAGACGTGCCGCCCTGTGACGCCAACGCCACTCGGGCCTGCGACTGCGAGGACGGCGGCATGGGTGCCCAGACCTGCGACGCCGATGGGGCCTGGCTGCCGTGCGTGTGTCCCGAAGCCTGCGGCAACGGCGTCTGTGACGTGGGAGAGCAGTTCACCACCTGCCCGCAGGACTGCGAGGAGCCGGCCTGCGGCAACAACCAATGTGAACCCGAGGAAAACGCCAACAACTGCGACGAGGACTGCGATCCGCTGTGCGGCAACGGAGCCGTGGAGCTCGGCGAGGTCTGTGACGACGGCAACAACAGCAACGGTGACGGCTGCGCCGCGGACTGCGGCTCGGACGAGTCTTGCGGCAACGGGATCACCGACGCGGGTGAGGTCTGCGACGACGGCAACAGCGTCGACGGAGACGGCTGCAGCGCCGACTGCCACACCCTGGAGACCTGTGGCGACGGAGCCCTGGACCCCGGCGAGGTCTGCGACGACGGCAACAACGTCGACGGAGACGGCTGCGCCGCGGACTGCGCCTCGGACGAGTCCTGCGGCAACGGGATCACCGACACCGGTGAGGTCTGCGACGACGGCAACAACATCAACGGCGACGGCTGCAGCGCCGACTGCGCCTCGGATGAGTCCTGCGGCAACGGGACCACCGACACCGGTGAGGTCTGCGACGACGGCAACAACATCAACGGCGACGGCTGCAGCGCAGACTGCCAGTCCCAGGAATCCTGCGGGGACGCGGTTCTGGATCCCGGCGAGGGCTGCGACGACGGCAACGCTGCCAATGATGACGACTGCCTGAGCACCTGTCAGACGGCGACCTGCGGCGACGGCCACATCTGGATCTGGATGGAGGAGTGCGACGACGGCAACAGCGTCGACGGAGACGGCTGCAGCGCCGGCTGCACGCTAGAGCCCGGTCTCTGCGGCAACGGCACCCTGGATCCGGGAGAGGCCTGCGACGACGGCAACCCGACCAGCCACGACGGCTGCTCGAGCGGCTGCACGTCCGAGTCGCTGAACTGGAGCCCGGCCACGTATGTCCTCGCCCCACCTCCGCGCGGCCTGCACGCCGCGGCTTTCGACGACGCCCGGAGCCGAATGGTGGTCTTCGGTGGGCTGTACTACGACGGCGGCTTGCAGACCCTCGGCGACACCTGGGAGTTGGGCGGGCACCAGTGGTACGAAATGCAGCCGGCCACGTCGCCCTCGGCCCGCAGCGAAGCGGCCATGGTCTACGACTCCGGGCGGGGCGTGACCGTCCTCTTCGGTGGCACCGAGACCCCGGGCCAAGGCGCCCTGGGCGACACCTGGGAGTACGACGGTGTCACCTGGGCGCAGGTCTCCACAGCCACGGCGCCGCCCGCCCGCCGTGCCCACGCCATGGTCTACGACTCCGGACGGGGTGTGACCGTCCTCTTCGGCGGGCACGGCGCGGCGGCCGGGGACCTTCTCGGTGACACCTGGGAGTACGACGGCAGCGACTGGGTGGAGGCCAGCCCGACATCCACACCGCCGGCGCGACAGTCACACGCGATGGCCTACAACGAGGCCATCGGCATGGTCATGGTCTTCGGCGGCAGCGCTGGGGGCTACCCCTTCGACGACACCTGGACCTACGAGGGCGCCCGCTGGTCCCAAGTTTGGACGAGCACCACGCCCACTGCGCGCTCCTACCACGCCATGACCTATGACGCGGGACGGGGCCGCACCGTGTTGTTCGGTGGGCACGACTACATCCTGGGCCCACTGTCGGAGAGCTGGGAGTTCGAGAGCTGGAGCTGGAACACGACCACCCCCACGGAGATCCCCACAACCTGGCTTTACCACAGCCTCGTATACGACTCGAGCTGGGACCGGGTGCTCATATTCGGCGGCTACAGCAACTCCACCTACCTGAACACGGTCTGGGAGTACAAGCTCGACAGCGCATGGCCCGACGAGACGTGTCACAACGGCCTGGACGACGACGGGGACAGCGTCATCGACTGCGCCGATCCCGACTGCGAGGGCAAGCCCTGCGTGTCCGGCACCTGCACCGCCGGCGTCTGCCTCTAGAGTACATCTCACAACCACGACCGAGGGATTCGAGCCATGGCCGGCTCGGCTACCAGGAGCGAGAAAGGAGCATATCGGGAGTATTCGACTGCCGAGCGACGACGTTGACGGACCGGGCTCGGCCGAAGACCGACCCCAGGGGTTACGAGATGTACCCTGGCCATATTTGTTGGACCTGCCCCGGTCATTGGCGATAAGCTGCGCCTCGTGCCGAAGAACCTCATTCAGCAGGATCTGTCCCCGGACGCCCTCGTCACAGCAATCGAGGACAACGCCGTGGAGTCCATCCGGACCTGGTCCGCCTGGCCCGAGCTGCTTCTCCAGGATGATCCGGAGCTTCTGTGGACGCTCACCGACATCCCCTTCGGGCCGCTCAACTGCGCGGTACGCCCGCGGCTGACGGCCGACACCGCGGACGCGGCCATCACGGCCTCGAGGTCCCGGGCATCGGAACGCGGCGTGCCCGTTTCATGGTGGCTGGGGCCGGCCCCGACGCCGGACGACCTGGAAACGCGGCTGGAGGGCGCGGGCTTCGCGAAGATCGACGAGATGGTTGGCATGGGCGTGGATCTGCGACGCCTGGAGGATCCCTTGACACGCCCCCCCGGCCTGACCGTCGAGGAGGTCACCGACAGCAAACACCTCCGCCGCTGGTGCTTTTTGATGGGGCCCGCGCACGACTTTCCCCCACAGGCTCTCGCAGCCTGGCACCGATGCCATCATGCGATTGGCTACGGACCGGGGGCTCCCTGGCGCCACTTCCTCGCCCTGGTGAACGGCGTGCCAGTGGCCACCGCCTCCCTCTTTTTCGGCGCCGGCGTGGCGAGCATCGCCAATGTGGGAACCGTCGTCGACCTGCGCGGCCGGGGCATCGGCCGGTTCATCAGCGCCCACCCGCTCAACCTCGCCCTGGACGCCGGCTACCGTATCGGCACGCTGTGGGCCTCCCCAAAGGGCGCCCCCATGTACCGCCGCCTCGGCTTCCGCCCCTACTGCCTGAGCCCTGTCTACCTCTGGAAGCCGTGACGAAAATCCGGGGCAAACATGGTCGCATGGGCTGCACATCACCCGTCTGGCAAGGCGCGAGCGAGGAGCGTGCGCAGCGTGTTTGACGTACGTGAGCACCGCAACGAGCAACGCAGCCAGGCGGGATGATGCGCGGTCGAGGCGACCGTGTCTAGCGAACCATCTTGATCTTGTGGAGCTGCAGGGCGTTGCCCGACGCGGCCACGGGGCGATTGCCCGCGGCGTAGACCACGATGAAGTAGCGGAAGGCGCGGATGTACAGGTGCACCCCGTTGAGGCGCCAGTACCAGGACCACTTGTCCTTGCCCCCCCTGCGGAAGTCCGAAGTCTTGAGCTTGCCCTTCTTGTCGGTTCTGTAGAAGATCCGGACCCGCATGGCCTTGAGCTTGTCCGACACGCGCACCCGCAGGGTCAGGTGTTGACCCAGCCGGTGCTTGCCCGGGTTGACGTGCTCGAACCGCTTGGGCGGGCCGGCGGGCCGCCGGGGCCGGGGAGTGGGCGCAATCCGTCGGCCGGGGCGCATCCCAGGCCGTGCAGGATCCGCCCGCGGCGGCTTGCGCGGGGCGAGGGTCTTGCACTTCTTGGCGACCTTGGCCTGCCTGAAAAGCCGCGCCACCTTGGGGCTGAGCAGCCGCTTTGGGATCATCACCCAGCCGGCGATGCAGAGCGCCTTGTTCCAGGCCACGCGCATGGCGGCCCACTTCCGGCTCCGGGCCTCTACCACGCCGAGGATGGCGTAGGTCTTGGCCAGAGCACCCGACCATTGGCACCCACGGGCCCGAGCCACCAACTCGGCGTCGGAAAGCTTCCGACGCGCCTTGGCGAGGCCCCACCGATCCAACTCGTCCATGGCGTCCTGGTTGAGCCGCTTGATCTTCAGCTCCGACTTCTTGGTGCACTTGCGCGCCTGGGCCGCTCCAGGCAGGGCCAGCGTGACCAGGATACCCACGCCCAGCGCGGTGGCAGGCAGCGCCCCCGTCCGGAGCCTCGATGGTATGGACTTCGACACGATCATGAATCCCTCCGGTGCGTTGCCAACCGCGGATCCCACGCCATGGGGCCGGCAACACTTTCAAGACTAAGGAGTTTGACCCTGAAGTGTGACCGCAAATTCATCCCCGCGCACACGAGGCTCTTGGTACCCCCTCGGCCGCGCGCGCGTCAAGGGCGACGGTCATTCGCCCGGACAACGGCCCCACGACATGCCTTGACCAGGCCTCCGTTCCGCCAGATATTCTGGCTACCATTCACGAAAGGAACGGATCATGAAAAGAGCGGCTATCCTGATCGCGGTGACGATACTCGTCTTTGCGGGTTGCAAGGCCAAGACGGACAAGGGGGACAGGGGGGGCATGGGCCCGGCGACCATGACGGACATGGACGCCATGGACCCGGCTGGAGACATGGGCGGCATGCGCCCCTCGCCCGCCGGGGGCGACGCCACGGCCGAGTTCGACAAGCTCCTGGCCAAGAACAAGGAGCTCGCCAAGATCATGGAGGGCATCAAGACCCTCGATGACCTCAAGAGAAAGAAGTCCCAATACGTCAAGATCAACGTCGAGATCCTCAAGCTCAACATCGCCTCGCTCAGAAAGGCCGTAACCCTGTCCCCAGACCAGCTCAAGGCCTACGTCGCCAAAAGCGCCGCCATGAACAAGACGAACGCAGACTTTGGAAAGAAGCTGGTGGAGATGCAAAAGCAGGTCATGGAGATCAAGGGCGCCAGGGACTTCCTCGCCGCGACCCAGAAGGAGCTCGCCGAGAAGCTGCGGCCCCTCACCAAGGAGATGAACGACCTGGCCCAGCGGTACATGAAGAAGACGGCGGCGATGAACAAGGGGCCGAAGAAGGACGACACGAAGCCCGCCCCCATGAAGTAGGTACGACTCAGCTAACGATCATTCCGGGGAGAGGCGGCGGGCAGGCGGCGGCGGCGGATCAGGCCGAGGAGGCCGAGCAGGGCGAGGGCCAGGGCCGCCGGGGCGGAGTCGGCGGCGCTGGCAGTGGAGCAGCCCCAGAAGCCGTAGGAGATGTCGTCGCCCTCGCAGCCGCCGTAGGCGCAGGGGTCTTCGTAGCACGCCCCGGGGACGCCGGCGGTGCAGGCGTCATTGTTCGGGTCGTCGGGATCGGTGGGGTTCACCGCCCAGGCGCCACGAGCGATGAGGTTCTCCATGAACTGGTCCACCAACAGCAGGTCGGCCTCGATGTCCTCGTCGGACATCTCCAGGTTCCAGGCCGAGCCACGGGCCTCGATCTGCTCGAGCACCCAGAGGGCCTCGTTGTGGCTGTATTCGGCGCGCGTGGCAGCGTCCTTGAGGCCCAGGTACATGTTGTACATGGCGTAGTTCTTCTCGATGGCCTGGTGCGAGTAGTAGGGCTGGTCCACCTCGGCGCCCGGGGCGTTGGGGTTTTCCACCGTGACCACCTGCTCCACGATCATTCCGCTGTCGGGCAGGCGGTAGGTCATGCGCACCTCGGCCACGCGGTTGGGATCGGCCAGCTCGGGCCAGGCGTCGTTGGGGATCATCTCGATGAGGATGGCGCTGCCGCCGCCCCGCCGCCCGCCGTCCCCCACCGGAGGATCGTCGTCGCTGACGCGGCTGGCCAGAAAAACAGCCGGGATGGTGATGGTGCCGCGGTACCCGTCGGTCTCCCACAGGTGCGTGCCCACCACGGCGCCCAGGGTGTAGCCGGCGCCGTTGACCACCTCGATCTGAAGGTCATAGGCCACGGGCGTGACGAAGTACTTGAGCTCCTCGGTGAACACCTCGTCGATGGCCTCCGCCGACTCGAGGAAGTAGAAGTTGCCCGATCCGCGCTCGGCCAGGCCCCGCATGAGCTCCACGTTGAAGTTGGTCCCCACGCCGATGGTCGTGAGCCCGACGCCGTCGGCGATGTAGCCCTCGGCCATGGCGATGATGGACTCGTTGTCGGTGATGCCCGTCGTGGGCTCGCCGTCCGACAGCATGATCACCCGGCTCTGCCGCTCGGGGTTGGAGATGTTTGCGGCCATCTGCAGCCCGGCCTCCAGGCCGTCGTGAAAGTTGGTGGAGCCGTCGGCGTAGAGCCCGTCCACCAGCGCGTGCATGGCCGTCGCGTCCGACGGGTCGGCAAAGGTCGCCAGCACCTCGACGAAGCCATCGTAGCGCACCAGGGCCATGCGATCGTCGTGCTCCAGCTCATCGATGAGGATGTGCAGCCCCTGCTTGACGTAGCTCATGGCGCTGCCCTGCACCATGGAGCCCGAGGTGTCCACCACCACCGCCAGATCCAGGGGCTTGCGCTCCAGGCTCGTGGCCTCGATGGTGGAGCTCATGGCCACCTGGAGGGCGGCCTGGTACTCGCCATACACCCAGTCGTTGTGCACGACGACCATGCCGTGAAGACAGATGTCGTTGCCACAGTCCGGAGGCGGCAGCTGCGTGAAGTGCTCGGAGAAGAAGCCGTTGGCGTCCAGCGTGTTGGCCGCCGGGATCTCCCCCGCGTCCAGGATGGACCGGAACTGACCGATGTCCTGGGCGCCGCTGGTGCCGATGTTGCTCCAGGTGCTTGAGTTGCTGTTGTAGTCGCCGCTGTTGTCGGCCATCCCGCCACCACAGCCCATCCCCCAGGCGGCCAGGCCGACAATGGCGATCCAGACCGCGAGGTGCTTGTGCGAGTGCGTATTCATGACTGCCTCCTCGAGTGTTCGTTCGACAACCAAGGATTGCAAGGTGTCTGCCAACCCGATCCCCACAAGGTTAGCAGCCTGTTTTCAGTCACTTGGCCCTTGGTGACCCGAAAACCAAGCCGTTGTCACTTGGCCCCACCCGCCCGGATCCATGACACTCGTGTCAGGATCCGTCTCCCTTTGAAAACACAAGTCAAGTGACCGGAATCACACGACTGGCGCGGCGTGACGCCGCGCGGCGCCGCGCAAGACCACGCCCACGACCCTGAGGGCGAGCAACCCGGTGACCAGGGCATTGGGCACCCCCGACGCGACCCCTGCCAGCCGACCCAAGGCTCATCCCCGTTCCGCCCCGATCGGGCAGGCCAGCTCACAGGCGCGACAGTACTTCACGACGCGGTCTGGCAAGTCGGCTCTTTCCCGACCCCTGGCGGTGGCGCCCGCGGCGGCGCTCCTGGCGGCCCTCGCCTCGTCCCGACGCATCTGCGTCTCGCATCGGCTCAGCTCGAACCGGCCCCTTGCAAACGCCTCCTGGACGCACGCCTCCATGCAGGGGTGGCTGCAGCCCGCGCAGGGATCGAAGAGGTCCCCCAGGCCGTCGACACGGTCGGGCGGCTCCAGGTCCAGCAGCATCGCCTTCCACCGCACCTGCGGTCCCAGCCGGGGCGTGATCACCAGGTTGTTCGCCCCGATCACCCCCAGGCCGGCCAGCACCGCCGCGTCCTTGAGAAAGACGCCGCCCTTGTCTACGTGGTAGGGCAGGACCCAGCAGGCCACCCCGACCTCGTCCACCAGCCAGGGCTCCAAGGCCCGGGCGACGCCTATCAGGATGCGGTTCCCCGGAGTCCCCCCCTGCCCTCCCCACCAGTCCAGCTCGGGCTGGCCCTCGGGGTGCGCCAACCCCAGGACCAGCACCGACCGCGCCCCGTCAGGCAAGCGCAGCGCCGGTCGCCCCGCCGCCGAGGGTGCCGCGAGGACGGCGCGCACATTCGCCAGCCCCGCCATGGTGGCGCCGCAGGCCCGGGCCCGGTCCAGGATCTCGTCGATGAGCGAGGAGGTCGTCATGGAAGAATCGTCGCACGGTCGCCCCGTGATTCGCAAGCCTCGGGCCACGCTGCCACGCTGCCATACGACTTGAACCCATCGCTGGGATTCGCTAGGCTGATCAGGTATGCCCCGGCAAAACAGCAGGAGCCACATGCGGCTGCCGATTGGAACTCTCGCGTGGGTCGTCCTGTTTCTCGCAGGATGCGCAGCCTCTGGCCGCGGGGGTGATCCCCCGGGGGGGCCCGACGGCGCGGTGCCGTCCGACGGCTCGGCCGATCTCGACAGCGGCGTGGATTCCGACGCGTCGCCGCCCGCCGACGCCGGTCCCTTCTGCGGCAACGGCGTGGTGGATCCCGGCGAGGCCTGCGACGATGGCAACACCGACAACGACGACGCCTGTCTGGACAGCTGCGTCGTAGCGACGTGCGGAGACGGCTACATCCAAAACGGCGTGGAGGGATGCGACGACGGAAACGGCGTGGGCGGAGACGGCTGCGACGAATCCTGCCAGCTGGAGTCCTGCGGCGACGGCGTCGTCCAGACCAGCCTCGGCGAGGAGTGCGACGACGGAAACACCTCGAGCAACGACAGCTGCCTGAACACCTGCATGAACAACGTGTGCGGCGACGGCCACCTCTGGATCGGCGTGGAGGGATGCGACGACGGAAACTCCTCCTCTGGCGATGGCTGCACCACCGGCTGCGTGGTCGAGTACTGCGGCGACGGCGTCATCCAGGCCGGCATTGGTGAGGAGTGCGAAGGCGGCAGCCCCGGCCAGACCTGCACCACGACCTGCGGCTCGTCGGGCACCCAGACCTGCCAGGCCGCCACCTGCACGTGGACCGCCTGCACCCCGCCGTCAGAGACCTGCAACGCCGCCGACGACGACTGCGACGGCGACATCGACACCGTGAGCTGCCTCGTGGACGTCTGGCGCTTCTACAACCCCGGCACCGGCGACCACATGTACAAAACGAGCCAGATCCCCGACGCCGGCTACCAGCTCGAGACCAACCACTTCAAGGTCTACACCTCCGCGGTGCCCGGCACGGTCCCCCTCTACCAGCGCTTCAACGGCACCGATCACCTGCCCACCTACGATCCCGACGAGGCCAGCCCCACGTACTTCGGCACGGTGACCCTCGGCTACGTGGCCACGAGCGGCAGCTGGAGCGCCGCGGGCTACCCCTCCGCGGACCTGTGCCGCTACTACTACTCCGGAAACGGCGACCACATGTTGTACACCTACATCAGCAACGCGGACCTCCCCACTGTCCTCCCGGGCTGGATCCGCGAAGGCTGCGGCCGCTACGTGTGGGACTTCCACTGATCCGCTGAACCGGCCGAAACACCAGGACCAACATGCGCATCGAACGGGCCACTCAGATCCGGATCCTCCTGGGCCTCATGGACCTGCTCGAACGCCACCCCCGCTGGGTGAGGCTCTTGCTGCGCCCCCTGGCCAACCTCCCGGTGGTCTCGAGCCGCCTCCAGGTCCTGACGCGGGCCTACATGGGCGCCACCGCCTTCGAAATCCATGACGTGGATCCGGCGCTGGGCACCATCGCCATCGGCGGTGTGGAGGAGGTCATGTTCGGCCGCAAGATCGTCCACCTTCTGCACACCGTGCTGGCCCAGCGGCTGGGCGAGGACGCCAAGAACGAAGCGCTCTTCGACATGGGCAGCCACCTCTGCCGGTGGGAGGTCACCCAGGCCCTCCAAAGCGGCCAGTGGGCGCCACGCCACCTGGCTCCGCTGATCTTCAACGCCGAGATCCTCGACGAGGTGGAGCGAGATCCCCTCATGGCCCGCTTTTTCGAAAAGGTCCTCAACATGATGTCCCGCCTCATCACCGACGAAGGCGGATGGGGCCACCTGGAGTTCGAGGTGGGCAGGGCCCCGCTCCGGGTCCACCTGTCCAACTCCCAGGAGGCGCGCTGGCTCGGCCCGGCAGACAAGCCGGTGTGCCACTTCTACCGGGGAATCGTCGCCGGATACGCAAGCACCCTCTCAGGGGAGACCGTCCACGTAACCGAGGTTGCCTGCAGGGCCACCGGGGCGCCGCGCTGCACCTTCACCGTGGAGCGAGCGCACCGGGCGCAACGTGTGCACACCCGGCGGGGTGCCTAGCAGCGGCGATAGGTCGAACACCTACTGCAATCGCGCTGTTGCGGCATGGTGCGGCCTTCCTCCTCGCTCCCCCCACCGCCCTGATATCAACTTCGGCTTGTATTCCCCCGGCGGGGGAGGCTAGACTCGAGATTGGGGTAAGAGTCTGCCATGCCCTATGTCGTAGACGTGGGTAGTGATCGGTGCCCAGCTGGTCCACCGGACACGACAAGGAGACGAAAATGTGTAGTCGCAATGCCAGTAGCTTATGGACCAGGGGTGGGGTGTCGGTGGTGGCCGCGGCAGCGGTGTTGGCCATGGGCACGGTCGGATGGGGAGGGTGCGGGCCCACCCACAATGGGGGCAACAACAACGGAACCGACAACAACAATGGCACCTCGTGTGGCGCAGGGCTGACCGACTGTGATGGGGTGTGCGTGGACATCCTGTCGGACACGAGCCACTGCGGCGGTTGCAACCAGCCCTGCTTCTTGCCAAACGTGTGTGACGGGAGCGGGAACTGTGCCGCGGGGTGCGGAGACGGGCTGATCAGCTGCGACGGGGCCTGCGTGGACATCAACTTCAACACGTTCCACTGCGGGGGGTGCAACCAGCCCTGCCCGGCGGGCTGGATCTGTGACAACCGCGTGTGCAGCGACGGGGCCTGCACCGAGACGTCGTCGGAGGCCGAGTCGGGGATGCTGCCGGCGGATATCATCGTGGTGGTGGACAACTCGGGCTCGATGACCGAAGAGGCGCAGTTCGTGCAGGACTCCATGAACAGCTTCGCGTCCACCATCGCTGGCAGCGGCATCGACTACCACGTGATCCTCATCTCGGCCGACTCCAGCAACGACGAGGGGATCTGCGTGCCGCCGCCGCTGGGCAACGGCTCCTGCCCCGCCGACGAGAACCTGCCCACATACCGACACGTGAACACCGCGGTCGCCTCCTCCAACGCCTTCGAGCTCATCCTGTCGACCTATCCCCAGTGGTCGAGCTCCCTGCGGCCCAACGGCAGCCGCACCATCACGGTCATCACCGACGACAACTCGGCCATGAGCGCCTCGGACTTCCAGAGCCAGCTCATCGCGCTGGACCCGTCCTTCGCGGGGTTCGTGTTCCACACCATCTGCGCGCCCTACGACGTCAACCCGCTGGTCTGCATTGCCTGCGGCGCCGGCTGCACCAACTGTGACCCCTGCTGCGGCCTGAACGCCGGGGTCTTCTGCACGCCCCTTCCCGCCGAGCAGGGCACCGTGTACCAGGAGCTGGTCAACACCACGGGCGGCGTGGAGGGCGATCTGTGCACCCAGGACTTCCTGCCGGCCTTCCAGGCCATGGCCACCGCCGTGGTGGCGGCCTCCCAGGTCTCCTGCGTCTACACGATCCCCGATCCCCCCGGCGGCGAAACCATCGACTACAACCGGGTCAACGTGGAGTTTACACCCGCACCCGGCGCCAGCCCCGAGACCATCTACTTCGTGCCCGGAGGCGCGGCAAACTGCGGCCCGGGGGGCGGCTGGTACTACGACGACGACGTGAGCCCAACCCAGATCCTCTTCTGCGACGCCACCTGCACCTACGTCCAGCAGTACAACGAAGGCTCCGTGATCGTCAAGTTCGGCTGCGCCACGGTGGTGCGGTAGCCTCGCCCCTGCCCCGCCCCGACGACCGCTATCGCCGTTGCTGCCGCTGGCGCTCTCGGAGCCTGCGGCGCTCTTGACGCTCCTTGCGGCGCTGCAGAAGCACCTTGCGGCGCTCGTTCGATTTCAGGACGCGGCGGCAGCTCTTCGCATATTGATCGCTCGGATAACGCTTGATGAACTTCACGCACATCCTGCCGGCGAGGCTCCAATTATGCATGGACAGGGCACAGGCCACGCCCATCCTGTGCACATCCGCAGTGGGAGACATGCGCGCAACCGCGCGGAGGCAGCCCTTGTAGTCGCGCTTCGACATGAGCTTCGACAGCCGCAGTATGTCCCTGTATTTGGGAGGTATCCTCCGAGGAGTTGGAAACCCGGGCGGCTGTGGCACGCCCGCGGCGCGGCGCCTGGGAGCGGCCACCCTCCCCGGAGGGACCCCGGCGCGTCGGGCGGGAGGAGTTGCGCTCCGGACCAACCGCCGCACGACCTTCCTGGTCTCCTCTTCACCCTTTTTCGGCAGCGCATTGAGCGCCTCTTTTAGCTGCCGCAGCTTCCTATTGACCAGCCGGTCGATGGGCATCTCGGCCGCGCCGGTCGTACCGCCGTCGGGAGCCCCGGAGGCCTCCATGGCGTCCGGCGCCGTGGCCTCCGGCACACCGGCATCCGCGCGCACCGTGGCGTCGGTCGCCAGCGGCCCAGTCGCCTTGGCCGTGCTGGCGCCGGGTGCCGACTCGGTGCCGCGCCGCCCGGCCCAGTAGGCCAACGCGGCGCCCACGGCGCCCAGCACCACCAGGCCGACCACCACCAGGACCATCACGGGCCGACGACGACGGGGCGATCTCGTCCCGACCGGCGTGGAACCGGGATCCACGGTTTGCCGGGGGCTGGAGGCGAAGTCGGCCGACTGGCTCACGGTGGGCGTCGACGCCCGCGGCAGCAGTGGATCCGACGCCAAAGTGGCTGCGGTCGACGGATCGGGGGGCGCGGCCACTGGCGGGCTCGAGGCCACGGTGGCGGCGAGCTGCAGGCTGGCAGAGTCGGCCACGGACTCCGTCCCGACGGCGCTGCTTGGCGGCCCGGTGGCGACGCCGAGGCCCGCACCAGGGGTCTGCCCCGACTCGATGCGGCGCGCCGTGGTGTCGGCCCAGGCCGGTCGCCGCTGGAGCACGGCCGTGGCAAAGGAGGCCACGTCGGGTTGGCGGTCCGCGGGGTCCTTGGACAGGGCGATGTCGAGCACCTCGTCGAGGTGCCCGGGAACGATCACCCCGGGCGCGGCCCGCACCGACACCTTGGGCGGCGGCTCGGTGAGCAGGCTTGCCAGCACCGCCGTGTAGTTGGGGCCCACGAAGGGAGGCCGGCCCGCCACCAGCTCGTAGGTCAACGCCGCCAGGGAGTAGATGTCGCTCCGGGCGTCCACGCCCACGCTGCGCGCCTGCTCGGGGGACATGTACAGGGGCGTGCCCATGACCATGTTCGACTGGGTGAGGGTCATGGCGTTGGTGATGCCGCCCTTGGCCAGACCGAAGTCCAGGAGCACCACCCGCTCGGGCGCGGCCGGGGACTGGGCCAGAAACACATTCCCCGGCTTGAGATCCCGGTGCAGGACCCCGGCCTGGTGAGCGGCCCACAGCGCCGCGGCGATCTCGTCGACGATCTTCTTGGCGTCCTCCCAGTCCAGCCGGCCCACCCGGCCCAGACGCTGCGCCAGGTCCTCCCCTTCCAGGTTGTCCATGACGAAGAAGGGGCGCCCGTCCGACGTCTCTGAAAAGTCGTGAACCCCCACGATGCCCGGGTGGCCCAAGGCGCCCAGGACCCGCGCCTCCCGCTCGAAGCGCTTGACGGCCTCGGGGTCATGGGAGGCCTCTGGCGGAAGAAGCTTCACGGCACACTTGCGCCCGGTGCGCACGTGCTCCCCCTGATACACCATGCCCATGCCCCCCTCGCCGAGCTTGCGCTCGATGCGATAGCGGCTGTCGAGCACCGCGCCTATGAGCTCATCGGTGTGCACGCACGACTCCGTCGGGATCCCGATCGATGAACAAATCCTACCACAGACCTGGCCGGACGGCCCGCGTGAGCGGCAGAGAAAAAGTCACCGCCGGAACTGCGCCATCGGGGTATTCTCGGCCCATGAAACAGCCTCTGGATGGCGTCCGCGTCCTGGATCTGTCCCGCATGCTCACCGGCGGATATGCCACCATGGTGCTGGGGGACCTGGGCGCCGAGATCATCAAGATCGAGCCCCCGGCGGGAGGTGATCCCCTCCGCGCCATGCCGCCCCACTTCGACCGGGGGGAGAGCGCCTACTTCCTGGCCATCAGCAGAAACAAAAAGAGCCTCACCCTCGACCTGCGCACCGATGAGGGGCGCGCCCTGCTGCACCGTCTGGTGCCGTTGGCCGACGTGGTCTTCGACAACTTCCGGCCGGGCGTGCTCCAGCGCCTCGGGGCTGACTACCTCACCCTGCGGGACCTGCATCCGGGCATCGTGTGCTGCTCCAACTCCACCTACGGCCACACCGGTCCGCTGCGGGACGGCCCGGGCTTCGACCTGGTGGTCCAGGCCCTGTCGGGGATGATGAGCTACACCGGCGAGCCGGGCCGCCCGCCCGTGCGCATGGGCGCGCCCATGGGAGATCTGGCCGGGTCCCTCTTCGCCACAACCGCCATCTCCGCGGCGCTCCACGCCCGGGATCAGACCGGCGAAGGGCGACAGATCGACCTGTCGCTGCTGGACTGCCTCGTGTCGCTGCACACCTACGTGTCGCAGTACTACTGGGTGGGCGGCGAGCGGCCCACGCCGGCGGGTAGCGGCCACATGAGCGTGGTGCCCTACCGGGCCTACCCCACCGCCGACGGGTACCTCACCATCGCGGTGTTCGTGGACAAGTTCTGGGGGCTCCTGTGCCGGGTTCTGGACGAGCCGGCCCTGGGCGCCGATCCCCGGTACGCCACCACCGCCGCCAGACTCGAGCGGCGGACCGAGGTGGACGGGTTGCTCACCGAGCGGTTCGCCTCCAGAACCACCGCCGCGTGGATGGCCTTGCTGGAGGAGGCCGGCGTGCCCGCCGCTCCGGTGCTCGGCGTCGACGAGGTCCTCACCCACCCGCAGCTCGTGTCGAGGGACATGATCGTGCAGGTGGACCACCCCAGCGGCCAACCGCCATCCCTGCCCATGATCGGCAACCCCGTGCGCCAACCCGACGTAGACCACCAGCCCTACGCCCCGGCTCCCCGGCTCGGCCAGCACACCGCGGGGCTCCTGAGCGAGCTGCTCGGCCTGGCCGAGCCCGACCTCGCCGCGCTCAGAGCACGAAAGATCATATAGCCCAGAGCAATCACAAGATCGTGGTTGGCTCGCTTGCCGACTGGTTGTCATTCGAGTCCTACCGCGGTGCGCGTGGGCCAGGTCAGATAGACTGGTTGTCACTCCGAGCGAGCCGAAGGCGAGTGGAGGGATCTCTGCGACTTGCGCACGTTCGAGATCCCTCCGCTCGCGGGGCTCGGTCGGGATGACACATATTTCGACTTTGTGATGGCCCTGAAATGTGGCCCGGTCAGGGTTGACGAAATGCGAGCGACAAGCTAAGTGATGCGTCGTATTCGTCCCCTGGATCCGTGATGGGTTCCAGGGAACTAGAGCATTCCAAAGGAGAAGCTGCAGCATGTTGATAGCAATCCCAAGCAACGCTCCAGGCGGTCTGACGGCCGGAGTGGCTGCCCACTTCGGGCACTGCGACGCGTTCACGCTGGTCAGCCTGGAGGGCAGCGAAGTCCAAGACGTGAAGATCCTCCCCAACATGGGACACGAGCAAGGCGGCTGCATGGCGCCGGTGATGCTCCTCAAGAGCCAGGGCGTCGACACCATGCTTGCCGGTGGTATGGGCATGCGGCCCCTGGCCGGGTTCCAGCAGGTGGGCATCACCGTGTACTACAACGAGGGCGCGGCCACCGTGGGTGACGCGGTGCAGCTCATCACCCAGGGCCAGGCGCGCGCCTTCGGCGTGGCGCAGACCTGCGGCGGCGGCGGCGGCAGCTGCGGCCCCGATCACGAGCTCAACTGATCCCGCGCCCGCTCGCAGATCCGCCGTTCTGATCGGCTGCCTTCTGCGCTATACCTGATCACATGATGATGCTCGACCTGGCAGGCACGATCACGCGCCTGGTACGCTCCAGCGCCTGGACCGCGCTGCAGCACGCCACGATGGGTCCCAGCCGCCCGGGATGGACCTGGCGGGACGAGAGCCTGGCGCGGTTCATCCAGGGGGAGTTCGCGGGCGTGCCCGACGATCCGTCGGCCCTGCGGCGACGGATGGAGGCCATGGCCCTGCCGCCACTGCTGCGTCCGTTGGTGCGCTGCACCGACGAGTCGGTGGCGGGCATGAAGGCGCGCTGGTACCTGCCCCGGTCGGCAGCGGCGGACAACACCGAGGGCCCGGTGCTGCTGTACCTGCACGGCGGGGGCTACGTCTTCGGCTCCCTGAAGACCCACGCTGACCTCATCGTGCGCCTGGCCGTGGCGTCGGGGGTGCGCACCCTGGCCATCGAGTACCGCCTGGCGCCGGAGCACCCCTACCCCGCCGCCCTCGACGACTGCGTTGCGGCGTACCACTGGCTGATCCGGCGCGGCGTGGACCCGCGGCGCATCGTCGTGGCGGGCGAGTCCGCCGGCGGGGGGCTCGCCCTGACCAGCCTGTGCAAGGTGCGCGACGAGGGCGACCCCTTGCCCGCCGCGGCGGTGGCCATCTCCCCGTGGTGCGACGTGGCCATGACCTCGCCGAGCGTCGACGCCAACGAGCCCTACGACTTCACCAACCGTCGCCAGGCCTCCACCTGGGGCGCCTGGTACCTCGACGGGGCCGACCCGCGCCTCCCCGAGGTATCGCCGCTCTACGCAGACCTCTCCGGGCTGCCGCCGCTGCTCTTGCAGGTGGGCGGCGCCGAGATGCTGGCCGACGAGGTGGCCGCCCTGGCCCGCAAGGCAGAGGTGGCCGGCGTGGAGGTCACTGTGGAGACGTGGGATCACATGTTCCACATCTGGCACTTCGCCGCCCTTGTCCTTCCCCAGGGCGCCGCGGCCATCGACCACGTGGGCCGCTTCGTCAGACATCACACCACCGGATGATCGACAGGCCCTCACCCTGTGATACAATGCGGGCCTGAAGACACTCGCCGACCAGACGCCTTCAACAGCCCTCGGCCCTGGACCGTAAGGAGAGAGCGAGTCATGCCCTATCGGGCCTATCACGTAGCGCTGGGGGTGGTTGGTGTAGCCGCGGTATTGGTCCTGGTAATCCTGCGCTCGAACCTGGACCACCATGCGCGGACCGGTCCCCGCTGGAAGCGACGGGTGGTCAACGCAGGGCTGCTCCTCCTGGCGGCCCTGGGCTTCGGCCCTGCGACGATCGCGAGCTGCGATCGCCCGGATCCGGCCAAGTCGGGATACTCCTACCCCGAGAAAGACGACCAACGCCGAGCCCGTCGCCGCCCTACCCTACGGGCCGACAAGCGGGCTGCGCCCCGCCCGAATCCGCCCCGCCCGGTGACACCCCGGCCCCATGTCGAAAAGAGGGTCGTTGGCACCTCAGCCGCCGGAATCCACATGGAGCCGCCGCGACCGGAGCCCCCGAAACCGCCAACGCCTCACCTCGCCGCCGTGCCGGTCAAGGAGGCCGCACCCTTCACGCTCATCACCAAGAGCCACGATGAAGCGGTCGCCGTCGTCTCCGGTGTCATGGGGAGCGCCCCCTTTGACAAGGCATGCAAGAAGCGGATGCTCGCCGAGCTCCTGGAGGCGCAGGCGAGCTGCGACGTCCTGCGCAAGGCGGGGCAGGTGACCGCGGCCGAGGCGGCTCTCATGAAGCAGCGGCTGGCGCGGCTGCACTCCGAGGTCGCTCGCAAGCGGCCCGAGGGCAGGGGCGCAGCCTGCTACCGGCCGCGGCCCCGCGAGCCGGAGGCCGTGCTGAGCCTGTCACGGCTCACCAAACGGCTGCCTCACCTGCGGCGCCTGGCCGCGGTCCGGAGACTGCACCCCGACGTGGTGACCAAGGTCCTGGCAGCGTTGACCCGGGACCTGAAGGTGCTCCAGAACAACTATGAGCTGAGTCGTCTGAAGAGTGACGCGGACCGGCGCCGCGCTGCCCGCGTGGCCAAGCAGGTGCGGCGCCAGGTGGATCGGGTGCGAAAGCAGCTCCAGCGCCCCCCCGAGGTTCGGCCCGGCGTGGCGCGATCGCCCCAGTGGAAGGTCTTCGTCAAGGCGTGGGGTGAGGTGAGCCCTCTGACGGATCAATCGCGCCGTACGACGTCGGCCGAGCACAGGGCGGCGCGAGCGTGGCTCAAGTCGGCCCGGCAGGCCGCGGCCGACCTGGTCACCGCCAGGCTGCTCACCACCGACGAGTCCCAGCTCCTGCGCGTAGAGCTCGCCCGGCTGGGGATGCTGCTCGGGAGGAACCGGCCGACGGATTCGCGGATTCGATGCTATCGGCCTGCGCCCTTCCGTCCCCGACGAAACTCCAAGGCGCGGCTCGTAAAGCGCCAGACGATCCTGCTCAAGATCGTGAAGCGAGGGCGGATCAGCAAGGCCGTCCGCGACCGCGTCCTGCCCTCGTTGGAGCGGGACCTGGCGCTGATCGCCAAGCCCGGCACGCGAGGTAGCCGCAGCCTCGACGACCTGCTGGGCAAGGGGCAGAAGACGCCCCCTCCGCGCGTGGCCGCCGACCCCTTCGTCAGGCAGATGCGCAAGCTGCTGGCGCGGGTGAAGCGCCTCCCCACCAGGAAGTAGCTTGAGCGGAGAGAACGACGCGCCGGGGCGACGGCAGGACTCGCTCATCTTCGAGATCACCCAGCGGTGCAACCACGCCTGCCTGCACTGCTACAACGCCTGGAAGAACGAGGCCCCCTACCCCGCCACAGAGGAGCTCTCCACGCCCGACACCCTGGCCATGCTCGACAAGGTGCTCGACGAGACCGACGCGGGCAACGTGACCTTGACCGGCGGGGAGCCGCTGCTCCGGCCGGACCTGTCGGACATCGTCGCCCACCTGAACGCGCGCCACTGCGAGGTGAACCTCATCACCAACGGCACCCTGCTCGACGAGGCCACCATCGCCGACCTCTCCCCCGACCGCATCTCGATCTTCGAGCTGCCGCTCCTCTCGTGCGAGGCAGCCGTCCACGACCGCCTCAGCGGCAGCCCAGGAGCCTTCGACGCGGTCACCCTGGCCATCGCCGACCTCAAGCTGAACGGCCAGGTGGTGGTCTGCGTCTTCGTGGCCACCGCCTTGAACCTGCACACCTGGTCCGAGACCGTGGACCTGGCCTTCGCCCTAGGCGTGGACGGCATCATGTTCAACCGCTTCAACCCGGGGGGCGAGGGCTTTCGTAACCTGGACCTGCTACAGCCGACCCCCGAGGCCCTCCGCGAGGCCCTGGACGTGGCGCAGGACCTCTCGGTGGAGTATGACCTCTCCATCAGCTGCTCCATCGCCATGCCCCCGTGCCTCTTCGACTACGAGCGGTGGCCGGGATTGACCTTCGGCTTCTGCGCCGCGGGCACCGTGGACGCCTACTACACCCTGGACCCCGCCGGCAACCTGCGCCCCTGCAACCACTCCATGATCATCCTGGGCAACGTACGGGAGCGCCCCTTCTGGGAGCTCGCCGACAGCCGAGCCATGCGCGACTTCGTGGCCGCCCGCCCCGACCTCTGCGATGGCTGCCGCGTCGCCGACGAATGCCTGGGGGGATGCAAGGCCGCCGCCGAGGTGTGCTACGGCCGCCTCACCGCCCGCGACCCCTTCCTGCGTGCCTTCTGGCAAGAGGCGAAGAAGCTCACTTGAGGCTGCACCGCTCCTGTGGTCCAACGATTGGCTGATAGCGATTAGCTGTTTGCCAGGATTCCGGATCTTCTGGCTAGTCGCTAACGGCCAACAGCAGCTCGATTCCAGCTCGATGTGCGCCAAAGTTGATACCATCGTGCCAAGAAACGTGTTGAAAAGAGACTAAGCGTCCGCCGCAAAACAACTAGACGATGCAGGACGTTGAGGCGCCCGGCTCGCGAGGCGCGCCGAGGCGCATGCTTATTGATATGCAACGAGAAGCAACGAAGCGAGCCGGGATGCATCGGCGTTCTGGGCGATCTAGTTGTTTTGCGGCGGACGCTAAGGAGGCAGTTCAAAACAAAGTCGTCAATCTGGGACGCCGAGGCGCCCTGATCTGACCAGGTAACTACTGAGCGGGGCCTAACCCGATCCGTCAGTAGATGTAGTCGTCGTTTCCGTCGGTGACCGTCACCACGAGGAGGGTGTCCTCGACCAGGGTGGCCTCCAGGGTGGCGTAGGCGGTCTCGATGACGTCGGCGTGCTCGGCGTCGTAAGCGATCACGTGCAGCATGGAACGCTCCCAGGCGTCGGCGGGATCGGCGTTGTCCGCCGACAGGAGGATGTCGCCGCACTTGTCGACGAGCAGGTTGTAGGCATCGGCGAAGGGCAACGGCCCGGGCGGAAAGTAGTAGGCCCGGGTGACGCTGACGCCCACCCTGCGACCGTCGATGGTCACCAGGAGATCCGTCTTCTTGCCGCCCGGGTCCACATAGATGATCTCGCCCTCGGTCTTGAGCAGATCCGCCAACTCGCAGCGGTACAGCACCTCATAGGCGAAGACCTCGGAGTGGAGGGAATTGCCCCCCAGGTTGCCGTCATCCCACACCTCCTGCCCCCCGGCAGACAGCGCGGAATAGTCGAAGGCGGCGGTGCCCAGATCGATGGCGTTGCGGAACAGGACCGAGCCCGAGCCGCTCCACACCACCTCGTCCAGGAACCCGCAGGTCCCCGAGATTTCCCCAAAGCCATCCAGGGGCACCTCCACGCCTCCGTCGGCGCCGGTGTCGGGCGTGGATCCGTCGGAGGGAAGGTCGGCGACATCGGCCCCGGCATCCGCGGACGCCGCGTCCACGTCGCCGCCTGAGTCATCTCCGCAGCCCGGCGTGGCTGCGAGCAACCCGACCAGGAGCAACCCGGCCAGGACCACCCAGGCGTGGGGCGTCGCAATCACATGATCGACCCGTCGTTGCTCCATGTGGCGTCCTCGACTCGTCCGTAATATCATACTCGCACCAAGCCGGTCGCACGGCAAGGCACGCGCGTACAAGGTATGCACCACCACGGACCACACACTCGCCCCATGCCGACGCCCCCTCGCGGAGCCCCCCGCCGGAGCGACCACGAACAGGCGCCGATTTCGTGCATTGAGAATACCGGCTGGGCGGAACGTGGGACCTGTGAGATTCGCGGGCTCGCCCTGGCGCTGGTGGTCATGCTGACCCTGGGCGCCGCAGCCTGCGGCCGGGACTCACCTCGTGAGAGGCCCGGGCAACGCACGGCGACGCCGACCCGCCAGCTCACCCTGGTGACCTACAACGTTCTGGCAGACCCGCGCCGGGCCACCGCCCGGCTCCCCGCCCTGCTGGCGATCCTGAAGGCCACCGAGGCCGACATCATCGCGCTCCAAGAGGTCACTCCGTGGTTTTTCCGGGCCCTGATGAACCAGCCATGGGCCCGACGCTACCACCGCACCCCAGCAGGCTTCGGGCGCGAGATCCCGGGCGGGCTCCTCATCCTGTCGAGGTTTCCCATTACCCGGACGCTCGTTGCCCGGCTACCCGGGCGGCAGGGCCGCAAGGGACTGTTGGCGGATCTCCTCGTGAACGGCGCCACCCTCGCGGTGCTGACGTGCCACCTCGAGAGCCACCTTGGCGACGGCAAGACCCGGGCTGCCCAGCTCGCCGTCCTGCTGCCTCTGCTGCAGCACACACCGGACGCCGTGCTCCTGGGGGATCTGAACTTTGGCGACAAGGTCCAGCCCGAGACCAAGCAGCTCCCGAAGACCTACCGGGACCTGTGGACGGCCCTGCGCAAGGACGCGCCGGGCTACACGTGGGACAACGAGCGCAGCGCCATGGCAAAAAAGGCCGCCTTCCCAAACGAGCAGAGCCGTCGTCTCGACCGGATCTTGTGGCGGTCCACGCGGTGGCGTCCCCACACCGTACGGATCATCGGCACCCGCCCGGTGGCACCGGACAAGCCCGCCCTCTTCCCCTCGGACCACTTCGGCTTGATGGGCGTTCTGCAGCGGTAGAAAGAGCGTCTAGTAGTCAGTTTCCTTGCGGGGCTTGGTCACCGAGTCGATCAGCGGGTCGTAGCCGCGCCGGCGGCCGCTGCCGGACAGCTTGCGGCCCTCGAGGACCTTCTCCTTCATCACGCTCTGGAACAAAACGACACAGAAATTGCCATAGATCGTCGACTTGTCCACCGCCCACATGTGCACTTTCTTGGCCCCGATCCACTGCACGTGATGCAGCCGTGACTGGCCGGCGAGGTCCTTTTTGAACTCCGGCTTACCCGCGCCAAAGAGCTTGATCAGCTTGCCTAGAAACTGCGGGAAGGTGAGCCCCTTGTAGTTCTTGTGGTCGGCGTTGAAGGCGATGAACTGCTTGTACAGCTTGCCGTTGTGGAAGAAGAAGAAGCGCTGCTGCTCCTTCTCCAAAAAGACCACGAGTGACTCCTGGTTGTTGTGCTTGAACTGATCGTCGATGATCGAGGAGTCCCACCCGCTGCGCTTGCCGGTGAATTTGAAGAGGCTCTTTTTCGCCTTACGGATCTTCCGCCTGAGCTCCTTGCGCAGACGATCCTGCTTCCGGGGCGAAGACCGCGCCTTGCGGATCCGCCGGATATAGTCCTTCTTGAGGTCGGCGGTCAACAGCTTCACGACCTTCATGGGCCCCAGACCCCACTTGTACTTCCCGGTCAAAGCGGCAATGGCCACCGCGGCCCGCTTGTTCACCTTTTCCGTGGTCGGCGCCTTGCGACGACGGCGGCGCCGTCGACGAGCGTCAGCGTCCGTGGTCCAGGCAACCAGCAGGAACGTTGCCATGAAGAGAATGAATGCGCGTCTCATGCTTTCCCTCCGTCCGGAAGACACTGTGATCTTCGGCCGCTGCATAGTACCAGCGAGGCCGCACGACGCAAACCCCTTATGGTGTCGCACGGGCAAATTATCATATCACGGTCTCCGTGGGGACGCCGCCGGTCCCACGGCCCGGTCTCCTACGAGCTATCGACCCCGGCGCGTGACCAAATATTCAACGGGGCCGCCGACGGGTCGCCCGGCGGATCTGACGACGGCGGGGGCGGTAGCCCCGCTTGGCCAACCCGCGGTATAGATCCCGGTGGGGATGCCTGGAGTACATGGCCGCCTCGCCGGGGCCGCCGTAGTCGATCCAGAAAGTCTTCTTGGGCCTCACGTCCAGGTGCACATGAAAGCTGTTGGGATAGTAGCCGACGCCCACCTGGGGATAGTGCTTGAGCAGGTACTTTCGTAGGCGAGCGTTGGAGACCGCGTCGAAGTTGAAGTCGATGGCGTGACCGGTGACGTGCTTGCTGGTCTTGAGCCGCGCCACCACCTTGGGTCGATGCCCCGAAAAAACCGAGACCTGCGGCTGACCGAAGTGCAGCCAGAGATCGTACAGCACCACCAGCAGACGCCAGTGGATCTTTCGGGCCCGGCCCGTGTGGGTGCAGCGCATGAACCGAGTGAACCGCCGAAAAGCCGCGGATCGAAGCTGACCGCCACCGTCATAGAGGCGGATCCGGATCGCCTCCCGGTTGTGCACGTGGTACAGGGGCATGGCGGGCAGGCGCAGGGTGCGACTCCTGGTTTTTTTTCTACGAATTCTGAGCACTTCGCGCAAACGCCGGCGACGCTCGACCCGCCGCACCGGGCGGAGGCTGCGGATCCGGCGCCGGGATGGCGCCCGTCGTACGCGCCGAACACGACGGGTTCGGCGCACATTTCCCTGGCGCCGCTCGGGTTGGACCCCCAGCCGCCGCGGCGCCGCCTGGATGTCCCGGGGCAACGCCGGCAAGGCCAACAGACATGCCAACACCAGGGCGATCCCGAGACTTCCTCGTACCTTCGAGCGATTCACTCTCATCAACTCCTCCACGGATCCCTAGATTCGGTGACCCTCTCGAACCTGTCAAATTTGTCCACTGCCGGTAGAAACCCGGTTGACTGGCGTAGAACCACAGTCAATACCGTCCTCCTCGCCCGTGGTTTCGCGTCCTCCATGCTACGGTGCTATATTCAAGGGTTAGAGGTACGTTTGTCGTCAGACCACCAGACAGGTCGCGAGGAAGCCGCCGGGGACGAAGCCCAGCAGCCCCCCCCCCGGAGCACGCGCCCCGGATGGGCGCTCCGAATCGCCAAGGTGGGGGCAGTCTTCCTGGCGACCCTCGTCATCTCGGCCAGCGCTGCCTTCTACTACGCCTGGAAGTGGCACAACGGTCCCGCGCTGGCCAACCGCCTGGCCAAGAGCTACAACAGCAAACGCCGTGGCCGCATGACCATCGGCAGCGTGCGGTGGACGCCCCGAGCCGCCCTGGACATCCTCCTCGGGCGCGATTCCACGGTCACCATCGACAACCTGACCCTCTACGACTCCAAGGGGCGACGGGTGGCCCACATCCCCAAGATGGTGGCAACGGGGGACCTCTGGTCACTCCTGGTGGACGGCAGCTTCGAGGTGTCGAACGCCAAAGCCGAGGAGGCCCAGTTCCGTATCGACTACTACGCGCGCCCCGAGGGCCCGGACCGCCGCACCGGGGACACCCACGAGGTCGGCCTCTTCGGGGCGCTGGAGAACGCGAACCCCTTTCACGACCGACCCAAGACCCCAAGTGTCTATAATTTCAGTCAAATACAAATCAAGCGCATGGCAGTTTCGTACTACCATCGCCATTTCCAGGTGCATTTCCGGCAGCTCGGCCTACGAGGCAACCTCTTCGTGACGGCCTCCACGCCCAAAACGCCCATGAGGATCCGTTTTTCACTGAAGCCGCGCGGCGGCCAGGGCGAGCTCCACGTGGCAGGCAAGCGCCTCCCGCTGGTGAACATCGAGGCGCCCTACGTGCGGACGGATCCTGAGCGCCCGCACGACGTGGAGCTCGCCGTGGGCGGCCGTGTGGGCGGCGCGCTCTTCCGGCTCTCCTCCCGCATGGAGCGCCTGATCCTGGCCAGCAAGCCCACCGTGACCCTGGACGCGCAGTTCACGCAGTTCGCCGAGCTGCTGGCCAAGCTCACCGGCCTCGACATCCGGGGCTCCAACGAGAGCCTCGTGCTCCAGACCCGGGGGCCCTTGTACGGCACCACCACCAGCGCCAGGCTCACGGGTCTGGCGGCCCGGTTCCGCGCGGGACGCCAGTCGATCCGGCTGGAGGACATCGTCGCCCGACTCCGCCTGTCCGGCGGGCGAGTCGCCGTAGAGACACTCTCGTGTGAGGCCCTCGACGGCAGGGTCTCTGCCCAGGGCGAGGTGAAGCTCGGAAGCCGCCGGTTCGACGCCAAGGTGAGCCTCTCCGACCTGAAGCTCACGCCGCTGTTGGCCAGCAAGACTCGCAAACAACTGGTCGGGGGGAAGGTCCACGGCCACCTCGCCCTACGCGGCACCCTGTCCCCCTGGGCTGTGGACATCGACTCGATCGACATGGTGCTCGACCGCCACAGCCGATACGGCCCTCTCCCGCGTCGCCTGCGACTCAAGGGGCGCGCGCGCTACACCCCCCAAGCGCTACGGGTAGGCCGCCTCACCCTCATGGGCTACGGGCTCAAGGTCACCGCCCGTGGCAAGGTGGGGCTCACCTCACGGCGACTCAACCTGGCCGTCACCGCCGAGCTCGGGCGATTGCGCAGCCTGCTACGCGGCGCAGGTCTGCCAGCCCTGGCCCGGCGTGGATCCCTGCACGGACAGCTCCGAGGCACCCTCACCAGTCCCCGGCTCTACGGCAGGGTCACCCTGAGCCAGGCGGGCTACAGCCGGCTGCGCTCGCCGCAGGTGTCCAGCCGCATCGCCTTCTCCAACGGCGCAATCGCCTTCGACAAGGTACGCGGCAGCCTCGGCGGCGGACTGGTCACGGGGGACGGCCTCATCCAGCTGATGCGCCCTGGTCGCTGGACGCTCCGCGCTCGCCCCTTTGTCAAGGCCCGGATCAACGTGACCAACGCGTCCCTGCGGCAGCTGACGCGGAGGCGCAACGTCGCCGGGCGTATCAGCGCTCAGATCTCAGTCAAGGGGAGACCGGGGCGATTCCGGGGCAAGGGGTTGCTCACGCTCAGAAACGGGCTCTTCGCCGGGCAGCCGGTCCACGGCGGCGTGGCGCGGGTGAGGCTCGAGGGTAACCGGCTGGAGCTCGAGCAGATTCACATGTCCTGGGCAGGCGGCGGAAACCTCGACGCCTCGGGCCGGCTGCAGCTCCAGTCCGGCGACCTCGCCCTCCGCGGCAAGGTCACCAACCTTCCCCTGATGGCGCTGTCGGACAACCCCGCCTTCCGGCGCGTCGTCTCCGGGGTGGTCTCGGGAGACTTCGACATCTCGGGGCGCAAAGCGCGACCGGTGATCACCGCGGCGCTCAACCTGGCGCGGGTCCGGGTGCGCGGCATCCTCATGGGCGCAGGCGCGGTGAAACTGTCGCCGGCCGGTCCGTCGGCCACCGACATCCGCGGCGAGCTCTTCCGACGTTTTCGCATCTCCGGGCGGTTGTCTCTGGGGTCAGACCCCCTGGTGCGAATTACCGTTCGATTCGACGACCTGCCCATCCACGAGCTCGTTCCCGAGCTGCGCCGACTCCCGGCCGAGATCACCGCTGTGGCCTCAGGGAAGCTCGAGCTGGACTTCAGCCTCACCCACGGTCTGCGCAGGCTCGCGGTGACCCTGCCAAAGGTGCGACTGAGGCTCACGCAGATCGACCACCTCCCGGGGGAGACCCCAAAGCGGCTGACGCTGACGAACGAGGGCGTCGTCAAGCTGGTGTTCGACGGTAAGCGGATGCGAGTGCACCGGCTCACGCTGCGCGGCTCCGCCGGTCGCCTCGCCGCCCACGGCTGGCTTTCACCTACGAAGGCTGCCCTGCGCGTTCATGGCCAGATGGATCTCGGCGAGGTCGCCTTCCTGCTGGGGCGGTGGGTGGACGAGATCAAGGGCCGGGCCTACGTCAAAGCGACGGTGAAGGGCTCGCCCCGCAAACCTCGCGTCGACGCCGACCTGATCCTCGCCGGGGTTCGAGTCCTGCTGCCGGACCGGACCGTGCCGGTGCGCATCGCCGCCGCCCGCCTCCGGGTGACCAACGACCTACTCCAGGTGAAAAGCGCCCGGGTGGCCATCTACACCGACGAGTTCGCGATCACAGGAACCGTGAAGACCAAGGACTTCGAGCCCCAGCGGCTGAACCTACGGCTGCGAGGCAAGATCTCGGCCCAGGTCCTCCGCCTCGCGCTGCCAAGGACCTTCAGCCAGGTGAGCGGACGGGCCCGAGCCGCGCTGCGGCTGACCGGCATGCCGAGATCACCCGACGTAGCAGGATGGATCAAGCTAGAGCCAATCGCCTTCACCCTACGCGGCACCAGCCGGGAGTTCGGCATCAAATCAGGGCTGATCACCATCGCCAACAAGCGGATCCGAATCAAGGAGGTCCGGGGCAGCGTGGATGGGGGCACCTTCGTGGCGGACGGGCGGATCAAGCTCAAGTCGAAGTGGCCCTTTGACATGAGCCTCTCGATCCGCGGCCAGTCCATCCCGGTGAAAAAGGCCCGGAGCTACGAGCTGGAGCTGAACACGAACCTGCGGTTCCGGGTCGCCGACGGCAAAGCCTCTCTCAGCGGCATCGTCGACGTGGCAGACGGGCGGTTCACCGAGACCTTCGACGTGGTGAGCCGGGCATTCCTGAAACGGCGAGTCTTCGAGCAGCGAGCGCCCTTCTGGGAGACCAACAAGCTGCTTCGCAGCGCCAAGCTCAACATCACCGTGGCCAGCCACGGGCCGCTGATCATCAAGAACAACCTCGCGGACATCCGGCTCGAGGGCAACATCAACCTGCGGGGGACGCCGCTCAATCCCAGGTTCGGAGGGCAGATCCGCGCCGAGACGGGCACCTTCCGGATCCCCTTTCTGCGAGGGCAGTTCAACGTGCGCTCCGGAGAGCTGGACTTTGACCACCCCTTCGGCTTCGGCGAGACCTACGTGAAGATCGTGGGAGAGACGCACTACACCGACACGTCGGAGACCGAGCACGACATCACCGTCTCCCTGGAGGGCCCCCTGTCACGCATCGGAATCAAGCTCAGCTCCTCCACGGGGCTGAACCAGTCACAGATCCTGATGCTGCTGGCGTCGGGCCACACCATGGACCAGCTGCGCAAGCAGATGCGCCGCGGAGACGCGGGACCGGGCAGCACCTCCCGGAGCGCCAACCCGCTGGACGCCTACGACTCTTCACTCAAGCAGGTCACCGGGGACTTCCTGTCGCAGCTCGTGGCACGCCCCCTCCAGGCCTGGACGCGGCTGGATCTCGTGCGACTGGAGATGGGCACCGAGTCCTTCCAGGTGCGGGTCAACAAGCAGCTCGGCCGGAACGTGCGCCTGGCAGGAGAGGCCGAGTTCGGGCTCATGGGGCGTCAACGGCAGGAGGGTCGTGTGGAGGTGCGGGTCCTGGATCAGCTGAGCGTGGACGCCAAGGCCCGCCGCCAGATCCCGGGGGAAGACACGATCATCGAAGAAGATCGCTACCAGGGCCGCATCGAGCTCCGCTTCCGTGTCCGACTGCGCACATCCCTGCGCCGCTCCCTGGGCTTCTGACGTCCTGAATGAAAAAAAGGCTGGGGAAGGGTCCCAAAATAGAAAAAGTTGGACTGCGAGTGATGCTCGGTGGGTCTCCTTCAGAGTATTGAGGTCACGCGGGACGCCGTCACATTTTGTCACGGCAAGCCCCTCATGCGGTTACGCTCCACTTCAGAGGTTTACGACCAATCGGTGTATCGCCCTATTGGTTAGGCGATCCCGGAAGCACAAATGCAACTCAAATGAGCCACGCGCGATCCGGTCTTCCAGCCGATCCATCGGTTACTCCGCCGAAACGGGGCAACTCCTCTCCTGCGGTTGCGCCCACTACAGGGTTCAACCCGACATGGCCCGCCGACCTCACAGCTCCCATCGCTCCGAAGAGCAACAGTTGCGGCTCCGTCAGCAACTCTCATGGAGTTTCTTTCCCTACGACGCCTAAGCCCGAGCGAGTCCACTCCACGCCGGTTTGCCACACCGACTACGTTCCATCCTCAGGGTTTTGCACCCTCTCGACGGCTTTCTCCTCGCTCGAACGCCCGACCTTGTTTCATGTCGGTAACGCCCATGGGATTCAAGCCCTTCAGGGACTTTCCCTCGCTGCCAGGTCCCACCGGCTCGTCACCGGGGAATTGCCCTCTTGACGTTTCTCCTCCGCAATGCACAGTAAACTCCGCATCACAGGGCACCCGAATCTCCGCAAACCCAGTCACGAGCCTGCGTCACGAGCCTTTGCCGCCTTCAGGGCTTTGCTCTGACAGTGAATCCGTACCGCTTGCTGGGCTGTTACACCCGTTGCACACGGCCGATCCCCTCCTGAGCTTTTCTCACCTCTCCAGGGTCTTGCCCAACACCTCCAGGCCACGCCACGCGTCACGTGTGCCGCTCTTGTGCTTTGTTCACCTCTTCCTCGAGCAGCCAACTCCGGAACAAGCCCGAAATCGACCTCAGAAAAGGTGAAGTGCGCTTCAGCGGTTACGCCCGAAAACGCCGGATTCCGCTCCGAGGAGCAAAAATCCCCTCTTGAGGTTCCCTTGGCCTTTCCACTTTCGATCCTCTTCCGAAGAGTAAATCATCCAGTGCTCAATGGCCGATCGAGCATTGCGCACAAGCACACACGGAGACCGCATGTCCTCATGCCTCCTAGGACAATTCAAGCTCTCTTCATTCGAGGAAGGTGCGGATGTCGGCCAAACCGAACACCACAACGCCGCCCAACCCAGCTAACATGACGGATCCGGGGGGGCGGTTTCAAGTACTTTTTTGAGGGGGTCCAGGAGCGTCAAGAAATCGTTGGCGAATCTCGAAAAAAAAAGTCCGTGGTTAGTTAACACTCACCGCATGGAGGTCTGAAATGGGGGCATTTGAGGGTCGTTTCGCCACCTCTTCCGGGGACCCGGAACCATTGGTCCGGCCAATTCACCTGTCCGTTTTTCCACATGTATTTCCGTTTGATATCAATTCGATGTCTACGATTCACATCGACTGTTCTACAGTGCGGCCGTAATAGTGAATCAGAAATCGCGTGAGATCGAGATCGCTTCGGGCTGTTATGAAGCGCGCTCCAGGTCTTCGGGCCGCGTTTCGTCGTTGCGCTCAGCCGCAAGCCGCACCAAGGCCGGATCGGGTCAGGTGGCCTGGCCCACCGGCCGTGCCGCGGCGTGGTCCCGCGCCAGGTTGCAGTAGTTGGCCGCCGTCTCGCGGTTGTAGGCGAGCTCGGCATCGGTGACCTCGCGGCGCACCCTCGCCGGCGTCCCCAGGACCAGATGTCGGGGCGGAACCTTCGTGCCCGGTGTGACCACGGCTCCGGCGCCCACCACCGCCTCCTCCCCCACCACCACGCCGTCGAGCACGACGGCCCCGATGCCGATGAGCGCGCCCCGACCTATGGTGCAGCCGTGGGCCACCACCCTGTGTCCCAGGGTGACGTCGTCGCCGATGACTGTCGGGTGGGTCCGGCGCACCACATGGACGACGGAGCCGTCCTGCACGTTGACCCGGGCCCCCAGCCGGATCCAGTTCACATCCCCACGGAGGATGGATCCGTACCAGACGCTGCACCCAGGGCCGAGCTCCACGTCCCCGATCACGGCGGCGCCGTCGGCCAGGTAGACGCCCTCCCCGAGTCGCGGCAGGATTCCATTGTATGGCTTCACGATGGACATGGCTCCTCTTGCCTCAACCCTCCCCGCCACGTCAAGCTCCCATTTTCCGGTTGCATTCCGCCCGAACATGAGGCATGTACCCCCCATCACCGCCGAATTTGCTCGTTCTCTCCAACCCACCTAGAATCAATCATCGGATCCGCTGCCGCGAGGCAGCTTCAAGTAAAGGAACATTTTTTGAAACATATCATGTTGATCAACGGTCACCGCGCCGAAGAGCTGCGAGTGGCCATCGTTGCAGACGGACAGCTGGAGAACTTCCAGATCGATATCGCCGAGGCGGGCCTGCGCCGCGGCAACATCTACCGGGGCGTGGTCGCTTCCGTACAACCCAGCCTGAACGCGGCCTTCGTGGAATTCGGCGCCGCAAAGCATGGCTTCCTGGCCGGCAACGACGTCGTCAGCCAGGCCTATCACCGCCCGCCGACCGAGACCAGGCGCCCCAGCGTGGACCAGGTGCTCGAGCGGGGCAAGCCGATCCTGGTGCAGGTCACCAAGGACGCCATGGGCACCAAGGGCGCCGCCCTGACCACGAGCCTGAGCCTGGCCGGCCGCTACCTGGTGCTCACCCCCTACGAGGCCATGCACGGTCTGTCCCGCAAGGTGGAAGACGAGGCCGAGCGCAAGGCCATCAAGAAGAAGGCCCAGGGGCTCACCTTGCCCGAGGGGACCGGCTACATCATCCGCACCAACGCCGCGGATCAACCCAAGGCCTCCCTCAACCGCGACGTGAGCTCGCTCATGCGCCTCTGGAAGAAGATCCAGACCGAGGGCACCAAGGGACGCGGCCCCAAGCTCCTGTACTCGGACCAGGATTTGATCATCCAGGTGCTGCGGGACTACCTCGACGCCTCCATCCAGGAAGTGGTGGTGGACGACGCGGAGCTGCGGGACCGGGCGGAGGTCTTCATGAAGACCTTCATGCCGCGTACCAAAGTCAAGCTCACCTTGTACGAAGACCGGATCCCGCTCTTCTCCCGGTTCGGGCTCGAGGAGCAGATCGACGCCATCAGCCAGCGCACGGTGAGCCTGCCCAGCGGTGGGTCCATCGTCATCGATCCTACCGAAGCGCTCACCGCCATCGACGTCAACTCCGGCAAGGCCACCCGCGCTGCGAGCCACGAGGAGACCGTCTACCAGACGAATGTCGAGGCCGCCGAGGAGGTCGCTCGGCAGCTCCGGCTGCGAGACATCGGAGGGCTCATCGTGGTGGACTTCATTGACATGCGCTCTCGAAAAAACCAGCGCACCGTCGAGAAGACCATCAGAGACGCCATGAAGCTGGACAAGGCTCGCTCCACCGCCAGCCGGCTCAGCCCCAACGGGCTCATGGAGGTCAACCGCCAGCGCATCAAGCAGGCCCTGGCGCTGCGGACCCATCGGAACTGCCCCACCTGCAAGGGCACGGGCATGCTCGCCAGCCCCGAGCACGTGGGCCTGTCGGTGCTCCGGCGCATCGAGGCGCGGGCCGCCGCCGGGACCATCTCGGCCGTGAAGGTGCGGCTCCATCCCGAGCTCGCCGACTCCATCCAGAACCACCGACGGCGGGATCTCGCCTCCCTGGAGGAGGAGTTCGAGATCCACATCGACATCATCGCCGCCGCCGGGCTGCACCGCTCCAACGAGGAGATCCAGTGGGTCGAGCGACAGGGCTCGCGCGAGCCCCAACGGCCTCGCATGGTGCACACGGCCAGCGTCACGGACCTGGGTTCCTCCAAGGGCCCCGACACCCACGACGACGCGGGGGAGGAGGGCAGGCAGTCCAAGTCGGCCAAGCGGCGCGCCAGGAAGAGGCGTCAGTCAGGGCGCCAGAACCAGGACGTTCCGCGAGGGGCCGCCGAGTCAACTTCCGACGAGGCGCCTGCAGACAAGCCGGCGCGGTCACCGAAGAAGCGGCCCTCCGCAAAGCGTGGTCCCCGCAACCCGGGCGCACAGCCCGGGTCCAATGGGCCAACTCCGACGAAGGAAGCCGCCGAGCACCACGCGGCCGCACCCAACGAAGAAAAGAGCTCCGAAGAGCAGAAGCCGGCCCGGAAGCGACGCCGACGCTCGAGCTCCCGCCGCCGCAGCCGCAAGAAAGCCTCCGCGACGCCCGCCACCGACTAGCTAGAATTGCAGACGCGTGGATAGAAACGGGACGGCTGGTTCCATCACCCCCGGGTGAGCTGGCGGTAGCGTATTCGCTTGGGCTGGTCCGCGTCGCCGCCCAGACGATTGCGGCGATCCTTCTCGTAGTCGGAGAAGTTCCCCGTGAACCACACCGCCCTGGACTCCCCCTCGAAGGCGAGGATGTGGGTGGCGATGCGGTCCAGGAACCACCGGTCGTGGCTGATGACCACCACGCACCCCGCGAAGCTCAGGATCGCCTCCTCCAAGGCGCGCATGGTGTTCACGTCCAGGTCGTTGGTGGGCTCGTCGAGCAGCAGGACGTTGGCCTCCTCCTTGAGCATGCGCGCCAGGTGCACCCGGTTGCGCTCACCGCCGGACAGGGCCTTGACGCGCTTCTGCTGATCGGGGCCGGAGAAGTTGAACCGGCCCACGTAGCCGCGCGAGTTCATCTCCCGCTTGCCCAACCGGACGGTCTCGGCGCCGTCGGTGATCACCTCCCACACGCTCTTGTCCGGATCCAGCACGGCGCGGCTCTGGTCCACGTAGGCGAACTTCACGGTCTCGCCGATCACAAACCTCCCGGCGTCGGGCTCCTGGGCGCCGGTGAGCATCTTGAACAACGTGGTCTTGCCGGCGCCGTTGGGTCCGATGACCCCCACGATGGCCCCCGGCGGCACGAGGAACTCCAGGTCCTCCACCAGAACCACGTCGCCGTAGCCCTTGCGCACGCCCCTGGCCTCGATGACCACGTCCCCCAGGCGCGGCCCGGGGGGGATGTAGATCTCCAGGTCCTGGGCCCGGGCATCGCTCTGTTTGGAGAGCAGCTCCTCGTACGCGTTGACGCGCGCCTTGCCCTTGGCCTGGCGTCCCCGCGGGGACATGCGGATCCACTCCAGCTCCCGCTGGAGGGTCTTTTGGCGCTCGCTCTCCGACTTCTCCTCCTGGCGGAGCTGCTCCTGTTTCTGCTCGAGCCAAGACGAGTAGTTGCCCTTCCAGGGCACGCCTCGCCCCCTGTCCAGCTCCAGGATCCACCCCGCCACGTTGTCCAGGAAGTACCGGTCATGGGTGACGGCGATGACCGTGCCCTCGTAGCGCTGCAGGTGCTGCTCCAGCCAGGCCACGGTCTCGGCGTCCAGGTGGTTGGTGGGCTCGTCCAGCAGCAGGATGTCGGGCTTGAGCAGCAGCAGCCGGCACAAGGCCACCCGCCGCAGCTCCCCGCCCGAAAGGACCTCGCACCGCGTGTCCGCCGGCGGGCACCGCAGGGCGTCCATGGCCATGTTCAGGCGGCTGTCGAGGTCCCAGGCGTTTTGAAGGTCCAGTTGCTCCTGTACCTCCCCCTGGCGCTCGAGCAGCGCGTTCATCTCGTCCTCGTCCATGGGCTCGGCGAACTTGGCGTTGATCTCATCGAACTCGGCGAGCAGGCTCACGGTCTCCCCAACGCCCTCGGACACAACCTCGATCACCGTCTTGCCCGGGTCCAGCTCCGGCTCCTGCTCCAAGAATCCCACGGTGTAGCCCGGGGAGATGGCCGTCTCCCCCAGGATCTTCGTGTCCACCCCGGCCAGGATCCGCAGCAGCGTCGACTTCCCCGACCCGTTGAGCCCGATGACACCAATTTTCGCGCCGTAAAAATAGGACAGGTAGATGTCCTTGAGCACGTGCTTGGTGCCTCGCAGCTTCCCCACCCCGATCATGGAGTAGATCACCTTGTTCGCCTCATCTGCCATGGCACCCTCCTGGAGCGACGCCGCGCTCCTCGGAGCCGGGACTGTAATCCAATCGGCGCGGCGGCGCCAGAGGCGGCTGGCCGGAGACCAGGGCTGTGGGATCTCCGAAAAGTCCTGACGCCCGAGCGGAGATTTCGTGACATCGAGGCCCGTAAAATTCCCGTTTCGTGATAGAAAAAACAGTCAGACGAAGACGCGTAGGCCCATGAGCAGCACGAGCAACGACAGCACCGAACCCAAACGCAAACGTGAGCGCAAGCGCAGGATCACCGAAGGCCATGGCCCATTGCGGCTGAACACGGCCATCGTGGGGGGCGGCCGGGGCTGCGCGACGTTCATGCAGATGGCGTCCGCGGACCGGCTGGGGCGGTTTCGACTGCGGGTGGTCGGCGTGGCGGACATCAATCCCGAGGCGCCGGGGCTGATCTACGCCAGGTCCGTCGGGGTCCCGGTCATCACCGACGACTACCACGAGCTCCTCGAGATCCCGGACCTACAAGTCATCCTGGAGCTCACCGGCAACGTGGAGGTCCGCGACGAACTCGAGCGCATTCGACCGCGGCACGTGCGGCTCATCGACCACTTCGGCGCGTCCATCTTCTGGGAGCTGTACACGGCGGAGGAGTCGGTCATCGCCCAGCGCACGGAGATGCGCGAGCGGGTGGAGGAAGAGCGGCAGTGGATCGCGCAGATCTTCGACTCCATCCCCGACGAGATCCTCGTGGTGGACACCAACATGCTGGTCCAGGAAGCCAACGCCAGCTTCCTTCGGCGCAACGGCTACAAGGACGTCGACGAGGTGCGCGGACGACACTGCTACGAGCTCGAGCAGCGCGTTCGCGGCGAGTGTCAGGTGGCGGTGGAGGACTGCCCCTTCTTCACGGCCATGCGACACAAGTCCACCACCTCCATCGTGCGGAAGCACTTCGACAAGATGGGGCGGGCGCGGTTCGCGGCCCTGGTGGCGGCGCCCCTGCTCAACGCCGACGGTGAGGTCGCCGGAGTCATCGAGTCCACCCGGGACATCTCCCACCGCATTCAGCTGGAAGAGGAGCTCAAGGCCACCGAGAGCCGCCACAAGCAGTTCATGGATCTGGCCCCCGTGGCGGCCTACGTCAAAAACACCGCCGGCCAGTACCTGGAGGTGAACCCCGCCGCCTGCGCCCTGCTGGGAAAAGAGAAGCACGACATCCTCGGTCGCACGGACCTGGAGATCCTGCCCCGCAAGGCGGCGGAGGCCTTTCGGGCCGCCGATCGCGAGGTCCTCGGCACCCGCGCGCCGGTGCACCGAAACGACGAGATCCTCCACCGGGGCGGTGAGCCCATCTACCTGGTCAGCACGCGCTTCCCCTTCATGGACGCCGAAGGCAACGTCACGGCCCTGTGCGGGCTCATGCGGGACGCCACCGCCCTCAAGACCACCGAGCGGGAGCTGGATCGCACCCGGGACTACCTCCAGAACATCGCCCACCACTCGCCCATGATCATCGTGACCATAGACATGGCGGGCGACATCCTCACCTTCAACCCCGGGGCCGAGGCGTCTCTGGGCTGGAAGTCCGAAGACGTCATCGGACGATCCATCGGCGACCTTTTCCCGGACACCAAGGAGCGCCAGAGGCTCCAGCGACGCGTCGTGGCCGAGGGCGCCGTACGCGACCACGAGACCCGTCTGCTGCGCAACGACGGCACGGCCGTGCCGGTGAGCATGACCCTGTCGCAGCTCAAGGACAGCGACGACAACATGGTCGGCACGGTGGGCATCGCCAAGGACATCTCCCAGCGCCGCACCCTGGTGCAACAGATGATGCAGTCCGAGCGCATGGCCGCCGTCGGAAGACTCGCCGCGGGTGTGGCCCATGAGATCAACAACCCACTGGCGGTGATCGGCGAGATCGCCGGCTACCTCGAGGAGCTGCTGGAGGACGATCCACAGGCGAACGACGCCGAGACCCTGACGGAGCTCACCGAGTCCATGCCCAAGATCATCAAGCAGGTGAAGCGCTGCCGCTCCATCACCTTCCGGCTGCTCACCTTCGCCCGCAAGAGCGCCGCCCGGGAGGAGTACGCGGACGTAAACGCCGCCATCGAGGAGATCATCCCTTTCGTGGAGAAGGACGCCCTCCTGGCCAAGGTGCAGATCCAGCGCATCCTCGACGGCGCGATTCCGCGGGTACGCATGGAGGAGCTCCAGCTCCAGGAGATCTTCATCAACCTCATCTCCAACGCCATCCAAGCGGCGCCCACCGACGGCACCGGTCACATCTGGGTGGAAACCGGGCTCAACGGCTCCAAGGTGCAGGTGACCGTACGAGACAACGGCCCAGGCATCGAGGCCGAGGTGGCGGACCGGCTCTTCGACCCCTTCGTCACCACCAAGGCGCCGGGCAAGGGGACGGGCCTGGGCCTGTCCATCTGCTATGCCATCGTCAAGCGGTATGACGGAGAGATCACGGTCCAGACCCGGCCGGGCGAAGGGGCAACGTTCACGGTGGTCCTGCCCGTCCAACGGGACGCCGAGGCCGTCGAGGAGATCAGCGACCACCCCGAAATCTCACTGGAACCCCTGCGCGGCTCGTAACCCCAGATAGCTGCAAGTCATCGAAACAAAACCGATACCCAGAATCCGAAGCAATTTGGTTGACAGCGCCCCCTCAAGTGCCGTACTGGACTGACACGCCAGTCTAGTATAACTCTGGCGGACGGAGCCACCGCGGCGTTGTCCGCGGGCTTCGAGCGCAAACTCGAACATAGGACGGTGTGTTTCGGCGGCCCGTTGCGTCCGCAAGGCGAGGGAGTGTCAACCATCATGCACCACGCAAGCAGCGAAGGAGCGGCCCGGTATGTCGGCATCGACGCCGGCGCAGAGAGCATCAAGCTGGTCGTCTGCGAGGCCAATCCAGACGGGAGGCTCGAGCCGATCAGCGCCGAGCTGCGCGAGCACCACAAGGAGCCCGTCAAGACCCTCGAGGAGATGATCGCCCGGGTGGACTGGGACACCGTAGCGGGCTCGGCCGCCACTGGCCGACTCAGCCGGCTGCTCAACCTGAGCCGCATCCCGGTGAAGCAGGCACAGATCGCCGGCTTCCGCCACCTGCACCCCGAGCTCGGATCGGGCACGGTGGTCTCCATCGGCAGCCACGGCTTCTCCGTGCTGGAAATCCGCGACAGCGACATCCAGGTGTTCCGTGAGAACTCCCGCTGCTCGCAGGGCACAGGCAACTTCCTGCGCCAGCTGGTCGAGCGGTTCAATCTCGACTTGCAGGAGGCCGCCACCCTCAGCGAGGACGTGTCCGACCCAGCGCCCCTGTCTGGACGCTGCCCAGTGATCCTGAAGACTGACATGACCCACCTGGCCAACAAGGGCGAGGGTCGGGCCCGCATCCTGGCCGGGCTCTATGATGCGGTCTGCGAGAACGTGCAGGTGCTCATCAAACCGAAGCTCGCCCCGGCCGACGTGGTGCTCATCGGCGGCGTGACCCGGGCCCGGCGTGTGCGGGCTCAGTTCGGCGCCTACCTGTCGCGAAACGACATGCGGCTGGTGCCGGGTGACCAGGACGAGGCGCTCTACCTCGAGGCCCTGGGCTGCGCCAACCTGGCCAGACGCGCCGACACGCCGCAGGTCGCCGCGGACGCGATATTCGCCCCGCCCGAGGAGGTGCACCTGGATCGCATCCCTGCCCTGGCCAGCAGCCTGAGCCGTGTGCGCCGCATGGCTCCACCGCCGCCTGCCAAGTCCAACGGCACCCTGCGTGATCTGGTGCTGGGCTTGGACATCGGCTCGACGGGCTCCAAGGCCCTGGCCATCGATCGCGCCACCCGGGAGATCATCTGGGAGGGCTACCTCAACACCAACGGCAACCCCGTCGGTGCGGCCAGGCAGCTCATGCAGAAGTACGTGGACAGCCCCGTGCACAAGCACAGTCTCCGCGGTGTCGGCGTCACCGGCAGCGGCCGGGAGATCGTGGGATCGCTTCTGTCCACCTGCTATGGACCCGAGCGGATCTACGTGCTCAACGAGATCGCCGCCCACGCCGAGGGCGCCATGCACTACGACCCCGAGGTGGACACCATCTTCGAGATCGGCGGGCAGGACGCCAAGTACATCAGGCTGGCGGATGGCCGGGTCATCGACGCGGCCATGAACGAGGCCTGCAGCGCGGGCACAGGCTCCTTCATCGAAGAGCAGGGGCGTCGCTTCTCGGGCATCCGCGACGTGGTGCACCTGGGCGAGACCGCCCTGACGGCAGACTACGGCATCTCCCTGGGCCAGCACTGCTCGGTGTTCATGGCCGAGGTCATCGACGAGGCCGTCGCCGCGGACGCTCCGCAGGCCTCCATCATCGCGGGCATCTACGACGCCATCATCCAGAACTACCTGAACCGCGTCAAGGGCTCGCGGAGCGTGGGGAGGCGCATCTTCTGCCAGGGCATGCCCTTCTCGGCAGGCGCCCTGGCCGCCGCCGTGGCTCGCCAAACCGGCAGCGACGTGGTCATCCCACCCAACCCCGGCACCGTAGGCGCCCTGGGCATCGCCCTGCTGGCCACGCGGTCGCTCGGCCTGCCCATTGGTGACAGCCTGGCGCCCGAGCAGTTCCTCGGGTCCGAGGTGGTGTCCAAGGACACCTTCATCTGCAAGTCCACCAAGGGCTGCGGCGGCGCGGGCAACAAGTGTCGCATCGAGCGACTCACCACCCTGGTCATGGGTAAAAAGAAACGCTTCCTTTGGGGCGGCAGCTGCTCGCGCTACGACAAGGGCACCCACAAAAAGAAGCTGCCGGACCTCTCGCCGGATCCCTTCCGCGAGCGGGAGGCGCTGGTGACGGAGCTGTCGGCGCGAACCACGACGCGGCGCGGGCGGCCTACCATCGGGCTCACCGACGAGTTCGCCCTCAAGTCCCTGTTCCCCTTCTTCGCCACGTATCTGTACGAGCTGGGCTTCGACCTGGTGATTCACAACGGTGCTGACCAAGCTGTGCTGAAACGCGGCATCGAAGAGGCCAACGTGCCCTTCTGCGCGCCCATGCAGCAGTACCACGGGCTCATCAGCGGCCTGGCCGAAACGCAGCCGGACTATCTCTTCCTGCCGATGCTCAGGAGTCTGCCCAAGGTCAAGGACGAGCCCGTGACCGTGACCTGCCCCATCGTGCAGGGCAGCCCGGACGTCATGCGCATGGACCTCGGCCCAGACCTCACGTCCAGGATCATCTCGCCCGTAGTCGACATCGGCGACCACAACCTCGACGGCAAGCTGTTCACGCGCAGCTGCCAGCGCCTGGCACAGGAGCTAGGCGTGAACGCAACCCGCGCGCGGGAGGCCTTCGACCTCGCCCGGCAGGAGCAGGATCGCTTCGACGACCGGTGCCTCGACCTCGGCCGGGAGGCCCTCGCCTTCTGCGAGGCCTACGACGTGACGCCCATCATCGTGCTCGGCCGGGCCTACACAATCTACAACACGGTGCTGAACTCCAACGTGCCGGCGCTGGTGCGGGAGCAGGGCGCGCTGCCCATCCCCGTGGACTGCTACCCTGTCAGCGACGACATGCCCATGTTCGAAGACCTGTACTGGGGCTACGCCCAGCGGTCCCTACGCGCGGCGCACCAGATCCGCCGGCGGCCGAAACAGTATTCGATATACTGCTCCAACTACTCCTGCGGGCCCGACAGCTTCAACCTGCACTTCTACAGCTACGTCATGGCCGGGCGCCCCTTCGCCATCATCGAGACGGATGGTCACTCCGGCGACGCAGGCACCAAAACTCGCATCGAGGCGTTTTTGCACTGCGTGGCCGAGGATCTCGACGCCACCACCACGCCGAAGCCCCCCAAGGACTTTCGCCGGGTGGAGCAGGCAAAAACCTCCATCAGTGAGGTCCGCCGCAACAACGAGACCCTCCTGTTCCCGCGCATGGGCCCCGGCGCCGAGGTGGTCGCGGCCTGCTTCCGCGGCCTCGGCTTCAAGGCGGAGTGTCTGCCCATGGCGGACCCCGAGGCCCTGGCCATGGGCCGGCGGGAGACGTCGGGCAAGGAGTGCGTGCCGATGACCATCACGGCCGGCTCCATGCTGCAACGTCTGGAGCTGGACCGCCACACCGACGAGCGGTTCTGCTTCTTCATGCCCACGGCCAACGGCCCCTGCCGCTTCGGTGTGTACAACGTGCTACACAAGATCATCCTCGAGCGGCTGGGGTGGAGTGATCGCGTCAGCGTCTTCTCCAGCTCCGACGCGGACTACTTCGCCGAGGTCCCCGCGGGCGTGCAGTTCATCGTGTGGGCGGGCTTCATGGCCGAGGACCTGATCCAGGAGGCCTTCTTCTACGCCCGGCCCGCCGAGACGACCCCAGGCGTGGCCAAGGAAATCTACGACCGGTCCCACGCAGAGCTGGTGGCGCTCATCGAACGCGAGAGCGCCGGCAACCTCTCCATGGTCAACGCCCTGAAGGAGGTGGCCACCGGGAGGCTCTTCGGCGTCCAGCGATTCCTGCGCAGGGTGTCCAAGGAGTTCGCCGCCAACATGGACCTGGACCTCGAGCTGCCCACGGTGCTGGTCGTCGGCGAGATCTACGTCCGTTGTGACCCATTCGCAAACGGCTTCGTCATCGACAAGCTCGAGGAGCGGGGCGTACGGGCGCGGTTCGCGCCTTTCAACGAGTGGCTCGAATACGTGGACTGGATCACCCACGTGCGCAACAAAACGGGCGTGGACAAGGCCACCAAGCACCCGGCCCTGGCGCACGCCACGTCATTCGTGCAGAACACCATTCAGTCGATGACCTACGACATGATGGCCGGCCCCCTGGGTTGGGCGAAACGGACCACCGTGCAGGACACCCTCAACGCCGCAGCGCCCTACATCCGAAAGGACCTCAACGGCGAGGCCGTGCTCACCCTCGGAGGCCCCACCTACGAGCACCGCGTAGGCCACATCCAAGGCGTCGTCAGTGTCGGCCCGCTGGAGTGCATGCCCAACAAGCTCTCCGAGACGCAGTTCTTCCACGTGGCGGAGCAGGAGGGCCTGCTGTCCCTCACCTTGCAGCTCAACGGCGAGCCCTTCGACATCGAGGTGCTGGAGAACTTCGTCTTCGAGGTCACCGAGCGGTTCAAGGAGCGTCACGCCGCCGGCAAGACCCACGGGCGCCGCAGGCCCCTGCCCGGCCTCCTCTCGCCGCAGCGCTGGGTCGACCCGGCGGCGGAGGTCGCCGGTGTCCTCGGCAGCGCCGCGGGCGCCCTCGGCACAGCGCTGCTGCAATACGGCGTGGCCGGCAACCTCGCCGGCCAACGCGCCCCGGAGCCCCAAGCCGGACTCCAGTACCGCGAGCCCAACGCCCCGATCACGACGATCCCCGACTGGCGCAACCGCCGCCGCCCGAGCTGAAGAGCTACTTGACGACGCGAAGGGAGGGGGGGCTGTTCCCCCGGTCGGGGGGGGGTGGAGGCTCGCCACAATTCAGGCCGCCGTCCAGGGCAACGAGGTGGGGGCGCCGCGGCGCAGGTACGGCCGCGAGCCGATCCTCCCCGCCAGCCCCCTCGTCGGTGTTGGCGTGAATCATCTGGTCGAGGATCTCGAACGGCACATCCGCTGTCCACAGCAGACCCTGGCCGTGCTCGGTGACCATGCCAAACACCCCCTGCCAGGGGACGACCACAGCGTGAGGAGTGCGGTCAAATGAGAGGGTGGCCGTGATACCGGCGTCGTCGATCTCGAGGTCGGGGATGGGGATGGGCATCTCGAGCCCGATGCGGAGCACGAGGATGGGCTGGTCCCGATACCTCCGAGGTACGGACACCCCATCCACCCTGGGATCCAGCTGCAACAGCACGTCACCCTGGACCAACAGGGACTCCATGGCCTCCCGCTTGGGGAGGATGTTCTGCTCTTCACTCATGGGTGAAATGCCATCTGAGAGCTAGTTTTTACACAAGCCGCCGCCCATGGCAAGGGGGGCCCTAGAGGACATCTCACAACCCCGACCACAGGGGTGATGAGACATACTCTAGTGGACGGTCGGATCGTCGGTGGGGGCCTTGGGAGCGGAGACCTTGAGGGGAGCCAGGGCGGCGAGGCGATCGGAGTCGAGCTTGTTGCCCATCTCCGGGAACGCGAGGCCGGCGCCTGTCCACTGAGGTACGAAGAGGATTGGCTCACCCTCGACGTTGTAGCCGAGCTGCACGAGGAGCTCCTTCGGGTAGGTCCGGCACAGCTTGTCGCAACAGGTGATCGGCGACCTCACGCGGTAGAGCCCCTCGGCCTGGAGCGGCTCCAGCGTGAAGGCCAGGTTCTCGTCCGGCAGCGACGTACCGGACTTGGAGAAGCGGGCTCGGTTCACGGACCACTTCTCGGGCAAGTAGATGCCGGGCCCGGGGTTGCCGTGGTTGTGGAAGTAGACCAGGCGGTGGGCCGGCACGTTGCCGATGGGTTCCGTGGTGCGGTACAGGCCGCAGGGAGGCAGGTCCATGGATCCGTTTCCAATCATTGGTTTGGCTCGCTGCCAAACAACATAGGTCCATGGGCGACCGACGCAAGAACTCGCCAAGACCGGAGCTCGCCACCAGGGGGCAGCAACCACGCAACCAAATGGGATCACACCTAATATCGTCAACATCGGCCCCAATCGACCCAAACGTCAGCCAAGCCCCCTCCTCTTCCGCTCCTCCTCTGCTCCTCGTCCGAATTTGTGCTTGTGCTTTGGCGGTCTTGACTTGACAACGGGTGCCTGGGAGGATATGCACGACTGCCCCACGCAACCGCAAAGGAGTGAGCGATGGGTATGGCTCCAGCTCGAAAGAGCATCATCATCGGGAAATTCAAGCAGCACGACGGTGACACGGGCTCGCCCGAGGTCCAGATCGCGCTGCTCACAGAGCGGATCAAGTATCTGACAGAGCATTTCAAGACGCACAAGAAGGACCACCACTCCCGGCGGGGCCTCTTGAAGCTGGTCGGTCAACGGCGGCGCTTGCTGGACTACCTCAAGAAAAAGAGTGTCGACCGCTATCGCACCGTGATCAAGGCCCTCGGTATCCGGAAGTAGCCGTTCCACTTGCGTATCCGCTCTGCTTACGAAACTCGCTCAAACCAACGGGAATCATCGACGCCAGCCAGCGTTGGATTTCTGTGCTAAGAAGGAACAGCCTGGCGCGCGGGGGGAGCCGCCCTCCGCTGCGCCAAACCACAACCGGCACCGGATCGCTCGCATCGTGAGCCGTCCGGGGTGGGATGAATGAGCTTTTTACCAGTGATCGCAACCACCGGTTGTAATCACCGGTAAAAATCTCGTTTGGTCTCGCCCCCGATGCATCGGCTCACGGCCCGCCCTCCCGGCCGCCACCGCCAGGACACGTCGCCCTCGGGCACGGTGTACCTAAAGAGGGATGCATCCATGTACATTCGCGAAACCATCAACCTCAATGGAACAGAGTACTCCATCGAGACCGGGCGCATGGCCAAGCAGGCCGACGGCGCCGTGGTCGTGCGGTATGGGGACTCCATGGTCCTCGTCACCGCCGTCTCCATGAATTCTCCCCGGCCCACGGACTTCTTGCCGCTCACCGTGGACTACCAGGAAAAGAAGTTCGCCGCCGGGTCCATCCCCGGTGGCTACTTCAAGCGGGAGGGGCGCCTCAGCGAGTTCGAGACGCTCACCTCGCGCATCATCGACCGGCCCTGCCGGCCCCTGTTCCCCAAGGGCTGGCGCTTCGAGACCCAGCTCATCGCCACCGTCATCTCGTCTGACAAGGAAAATCCGCTGGACGTCCTCTCCCTAACGGGCGCCTCCACGGCCCTGACCATCTCGAACATCCCCTGGGACGGCCCCATCGCCGGCGTGCGGGTGGGCCGCGTCGACGGCGAGTTCATCGCCAACCCCACCTGGAAGCAGATCGACGAGTCGGACATCAACATCGTCATGGCCGCCAGCCGTGACGCCATCGTGATGGTGGAGGGCGGCGCCAACAACATCCCCGAAGACATCATGGTGGACGCGCTGTTCTTCGGCCACGACTCGGTGATCCCCTTGCTGGACCTGCAGGAGAAGCTGCGGGCCGCCGTGGGCCGCGAGAAGCGGGAGTTCACCCCGCCCGAGAAGGACGTCTCCATCGAAGAGAAGGTCGCCGAGATCGGCGAGTCCCGAATTGTCGAGGCCTCCTTCGTACCCGAGAAGCTGCCGCGCTACGCCAAGGTGCGGGAGGTGCGCGACGCCATCATCGCCGACATGGGCGACGAGTACGCCGACCGCACCGACGAGATCAAGGACGCCGTCAACTCCATCCGCACAAAGGCCGTGCGCGGCGCCATCGTCAAGGAGGGGCGGCGCATCGACGGCCGCGACCTCAAGACCGTGCGCCCGATCACCTGCGAGGTGGGCGTGCTTCCGCGGGTCCACGGGTCGGCCCTGTTCACCCGCGGCGAGACCCAGGCCCTCGTGGCGGCCACCCTCGGCACCGAGCGGGAGCGCCAGCGCATCGAGGGGCTCAACGGCGACATCATCAAGCGGTTCATGCTTCACTACAACTTCCCGCCCTTCTCCGTGGCTGAGGCCAAGTTCCTGCGCGGCGCGGGCCGCCGGGAGATCGGCCACGGCGTCCTGGCCGAGCGCGCCCTGCTCAAGGTGCTGCCCACCGCCGAGGCGTTCCCCTACGTGCTTCGCGTCGTGAGCGAAACCCTGGAGTCCAACGGCTCCTCGTCCATGGCGGCGGTGTGCGGCGGCTGTCTGTCTCTCATGGACGCCGGCGTACCCATCGCCGCGCCCGTGGCCGGCATCGCCATGGGTCTGGTCCAGGAGGGCGACGACGTCGCCATTCTCACCGACATCCTCGGCGACGAAGACCACCTCGGTGACATGGACTTCAAGGTCACCGGCACCCGGGAGGGCATCACCGCCCTGCAGATGGACATCAAGGTCAAGGGCCTCAGCCGCGAGCTCATGCGCCAGGCCCTGGCCCAGGCGCGCGAAGGCCGGTTGCACATCCTCGATGAGATGGGCAAGGCCTTGACCGCGCCCCGGGACGACTTGTCCAAGCACGCCCCGCGCATCGTCACGGTCAAGGTCAAGCCGGACCGGATCCGCGACATCATCGGCCCCGGAGGCAAGACCATCAAGGCCATCGTGGAGCAGACCGGCGCCTCCATCGACGTCAACGACTCTGGCGTGGTCTCCATCGCCTCCGCCGACGCCTCCGCCGCGGAGAAGGCAATCGACATCATCAAGGGCCTGACCCAGGAGCCGGAGATCGGCGAGTACTACCTCGGCACCGTGCGGCGCATCACCGAGTTCGGCGCGTTCGTGGAGATCCTGCCCGGCCTCGACGGCCTGGTGCACATCTCCGAGATGGCGCGCGAGCGCATCGACCGCGTCGAGGACATCTGCCGCGAGGGCGAGGAGATGGTGGTGAAGGTGCTGAACGTGGACAACCAGGGCAAGATACGGCTCTCCCGCAAGGAAGCGCTCGACAAGTCTGCCGAGGACGTGCTCTCCATGGTGCGCAAGCCGTAATTCAACCACGAAACTGCCGCGTTACCTCCCCGCCCCTGGTACGACCACGTCACCGGTATAGCCCCACGACTTTTGCCATCTGCCTGGCGCTCTGGTAGACTGCGCGGCAGTTTGGATGTGATTTCAGGAGTCCAGCCAGCGTGATCTGCCATCGGTGTGGCGCTACGGTCCCGGAGGAGCTGCCCATCTGCGGCAACTGCGGCCAAGACCTGACCATTCCCCGTGACACCGTTGCTGCCGATGTCTTCGGCGGAGACACCGAGCCCACCGCCGAGGTCTCCGGGCTCTCGGGCCCCCTGCAGCTGCGGGACGCGGGGCTCGCGGGCCGGCAGCAGGGGCTGCCTTACACCACCGGCGACGTGGTCATCGACCGGTACCAGATCGACGACGTCATCGCCGAAGGGCCCGTGGGCGTGGTCTACAGCGCGGTGGACCTGGACATGGACGTGCAGATCGCCCTGAAGGTGATCCTGTCGGAGTACTTCCCCGACCCGAGCGCCCTGGCGCGGTTCTCCCAGGCCATCGCCCACGTCCAGGACATGTCTCACGGGAACATCGTACGGGTCTACGACATGGCGCCGGACGAGTCGCGGTTCCTCGTGGCCCAACGACTGGTCATGGGCCGAACCCTTTCGGAGGTCCTGGCCGGACGGCTTCCCCAGGGCATCGCGTCGCCCCAAGACGAGGTGCAGTCCATCGTGACCCAGGTCGGGGAAGCCCTCGCCTACGCGCACCCGGACACGCCGCACGGCGCCCTGAAGCCCACGAACATCATCATCCTACCGGCCGGGCTCAAGCTGACCGACTTCTGCCTCGGTGGCGCCATCGACCGGGACGCCTACCTGGCGGGCCACCGCCACCGGCGGTTGCCCACGCGGTACCTGGCGCCGGAGTTCATGGCGGGGCGGGACTTCGACCACCGCGCCGATCTGTACTCCCTGGCCGTCATCGGCTTCGAGCTGCTCACGGGCATGCCCCTGCCCGAGGATCCGGATCGACTCAAGGGCGCTCTTTCCGCGATCCCGGCCGAGTCCCGGGAGATGCTCGCGGCGGGGCTCTCGCGGTCTCCGAACCGCCGGCCCGACGATGTGGACGATCTGGTGGAGTCCATGCTGGCGGCCACCACACAGGACACGGGCGGAATACCCGACTCCGCGTCCCTCGCCGTGGGTGACTCCACGAACGTGCTGGATCTCGAGGACGTGGAGGTTCTCACCGACGACGCGGATCTCGAAGACGACACGCCCCTGGAGGTGGACTACCTGTCCGAGGGCGAGTCCACCGACCCCTCGGCGGGCGACCCCACGGCCCGGGCCGAGGATCTGTCGGAGGATTCGTACGGGGATCCGACCGACGACGGAGACACGCTGGTCAAGCGCCCATCCCGGGACGCCTGGCCGGAAGCCCCCATACACAAGCACACCATCCCGCCGGCCGAGCCCAGCACGGATCAGTTCAGGCGTGTGGATCCGGAGCATCTCGTCACCCACGGTGACCCGGAGAACTTCATCGAGGCGGCCGAGGACGTCCGTCACGTGCCCGACATCGATCTCGACGGTAAGGACCGACCGGTCCAGGGCGGCGGCCTACGTCCCAAGGGGCCGCCCCTCAATCGGTCGGCCAAGGTCACCGAGGCCATCGAGGCCATGGACTTCGAGGCCTCCTTGGAGGATGCCCTCGCCTCGGCCTCGAAGGTGGCACCCCCCAGGAAGCGCCGGAAAAAAAGGGGGCCAGGCCACGATCCGGATCCAGAGGCCATGAAGGACCGCCCCGTGGCCGCCGCCGGCGTCACCCTCGCTGCCACACAGAGCTCCAATCTAGACCTACCGTCCGTCGCCGAGCCGGCCGTGACGGTGGAACCCCAGGCGCAGCCCCGCCGAGAAGGCACCGCCCAGATCCCCATTCCAGAGCGCCCCCGGAGCCGCGCGGGCCTCTGGATCGGCCTGGTGATCTTCGGCCTGCTGTGCGTCGGCGGCACCGTGAGCGTCATCGTCTACAAGCACACCCAGGACAAGAAGGCCGCGGATGCCGCCGCCCGACGGCGCGCTCGGATCCGGGCCCTGGCCAACCAGCCCCAGGCCATGCAGACCGACCCCGGCATAAGCGCCCCGATGACCGGCACCATGGCGCTGCCCATCATGGGCACCATGTCCTCGATGTCCAACGGGGGCTCGACCGTACGCTGGCGGCGCGGCTGCCCAGTGAGCGCGGTGCGCCTCAGGGACCGGCGTCGACGGATCGACTTCTGCATCGACCGCTATGAGTATCCGGGGTCCAGGGGCGTCAAGCCCAAGACCGTCCTCGACGTAGACGAAGCGGCCCGGCTCTGTCGGGCCCAGTCCAAACGGCTCTGCACGCGCAGCGAGTGGCAATGGGCCTGTGGCGGAAAGCGCAGCCGGCTGTTTGGCTACGGGGGCACCTTCAAGCGCGGGGTCTGCGCCACTGCGGGGCCCGCCAATCAGAAGCTGCCCATCGCGACGTCGGGAAGCCATCCGCGCTGCCGCACGCCCGACGGAGTCTACGATCTCAACGGGAATGTGGCCGAATGGGTGCAGGGCAGCCAGCTCATGGGCGGCAGCGCCGGCAAGCCGGGCAATCAGACCAGCTGTCGATCCGACGGCGGCGCCGGGGGCTCTGCCTACTACGGCTTCCGCTGCTGCGCCACCCCGAGGAAACGATAGCAATGAAGAGGATCCACATCGAGCACACGTACAACTGCCTCCCCCAGACCTACTGGGAGAAACTCTGGGACGCCGACGTCCGCGGAGAGCGCGAGAGGAAGGGCTGCGGGGCACTCTCCTTCACCGTGGTCGAGAGCCGCTGGGATGGGGACACCTACCACCAGGTGGTCGTGCTCGAGGAAACTGTGGACGCACCAAGGGCCGTGCGCAGAATCTTCGGCGAAACGTCCACAATCGAGGAGACCTCGCGTTGGAAGAAGGACAGCGACACGGTGCACCTCAACTACCAGCCGAGCATCATGTCCGACAAGGTCTCCATGGTGGGCTCCCTCACCTGCGCTCCCGAGGGGACCGAACACTGCCGCGTCGTCATGGACGTGGAGATCACGGCCGACATCTTCTTGGTGGGCGGCATCATCGAGGGGATCATCTCCAAGGCCATGCCCAAGCGCCAGGCCAAGGACGTCGACTACTTCAACGCCCACCAAGCAGGGACGAAGTGACCACTGCGTCCCTGTTTATGAGCGCCTGTCAGAGCTCTTCGGGGGTGAACGTGAGCACGTCGTCGATGCGGCGGGCTCCGCACAGGAGCATCACGAGGCGGTCGATCCCCACGGCGATGCCCGACGTCGGCGGCATGCCCTGATCCAGGGACGCGAGGAAGCGCTCATCGATGGGGTAGTCCACGAGGCCGCGGCTCCGCCGTGCGGCACGATCGGCCTCCAGGCGCGACCGCTGCTCCGCGCCGTCGGTGAGCTCGCCAAAGGCGTTGGCCAGCTCCAGGCCACCGGCGTAGACCTCGAACCGCTCGGCGAACCGCGGATCGTCCGGGCACAGCCTCGCCAGGGCGGCCTGGCGTGCCGGGTACCGGTGCAGGATCGTGGGGCGGGCGCGGCCCAGCCGGGGCTCCACGGCGTCGACCAGGATCCGGGAGAAGACCTCGTCCCACTCGACGGCATCGACCGGCATCCCGAGCCCCGCCTTCCGAGCGCGGTGGGCCAGCGCGGGCCCCGTCTCGGTGCCGTCCAGGTCCACGCCGGCGTGGCGGCGCACCGCCTCTGACACGGTGAGCCGCTCCCACCCCGGCGCCAGGTCCACCGGGTCGCCGTCAACACCGGTGACCTTGGTGCTCCCGACCGTGGCGCGGGCCATGTGGGAAAACAGCTCCTCGGTCTCCTCCATGAGATCGGCGATCGACGCGCCCACGCGATACCACTCACAGAGGGTGAACTCGGTCACGTGGTGCGGGCCACGCTCCTCTCCCCGGAAGGCGTGGCAAACCTGGTAGATGCACTCCATCCCGCCCGCCACCAGCCGCTTCATCTGGTACTCGGGGCTGGTGTTGAGCCACCGGCCACTCGCCTCCACAGCGCGCAGGTGAACCTCCAGTCCAGGCGACCGTACCCGCTGGGGGGTCTCCACCTCGACGTAGCCCCGGGCCTCGAAGAAACCGCGCAAGGCGACCAGGGCCCGACTCCGCAGGCGCAGGTTCTCCAGTCGGTCCCGGAGACGGTCCCTTTCCGTGTCTGTCGTCATGGTGACCTCGCGATGAGGGCCCGGCGAGGCTGGCCGCGGGCAGGGCAGGTTGAGCGGCTGGCGCCTTACTTCTTGACGCGCTCCACGTAGGAGCCGGTCCGGGTGTCGATCTTGATCCACTCCTCCTCCTCCACGAAGAGCGGCACGTTCACCGTAGCCCCGGTGGACAGGACCGCCTGCTTGGTGGCGCCGGTGGCCGTGTCCCCCTTGACCCCGGGCTCACAGTCGGTGATCTGCAGCTCCACGAAGTTGGGCAGGGTCACGCCGATGGGCCGCTCACCCCACAGGAGCACAACCACCTCGAGGTTGTCCGACAGCAGCAGCCGGTCGTCGCCCAGGTTGTCGGCGTCCACGTAGATCTGCTCGTAGGTCTCGGTGTCCATGAAGCAGAAGCGGTCGTCCTCGGGGTAGAGGAACTGCATCTTGCGCTCGGTCACGTCGGCCTCGGGGAAGGACTCGCCGGAGCGGTAGGTGATCTCGAACTGGGACCCGGTGATCATGTTCCGAATCTTGCACTTGTACAGCCCCTGCCCCTTGCCGGGCTTGACGAACTGAAACTCCAGCACGATGTGGGGCTCCCCATCCTTGAGGAACTTCAGCCCTTTTCTCAGATCGGAAACGCTGAGCATGTTCAGACTCCATGACTGATGGACAGTTTGACCATCTGTGTGTAGTGGATCCCCCCGAGGCCGTCAACCAGTGTCCCGCACCATCCGACGGGGCTCACTCGTCCTCCGGAGCGACCTGGACGAACTCGTGGTGCAGCGCCCGCACTGCCTGATCCAGCACCCCCGGCCGGCAGTAGAAGCTGAGCCGAAGCTGGGAGGTGTCCAGCCCCAGCACGTCCACGCCCGCCGACCGGAGGGTGCCCATGGCCCGGGTCAGGTTGCGCGGGTTTCGGCCGATGCCCGAGCCCACCACCGAGGCCATGCCCAGGTCCCGGTCCACGCCCAACCGATCGGCGAACCGCTCCCCGAAGCGGGCCACCAGGCTGTCCAGGTCCGGACACAGCTCCCTGGACAGGACCACCACGGCGCAGTCGTTGCCCTGGGAGATGCGGCTCGGCGTCACATCCCACTCCCTCAGGGCCTCGGCCAGCTCGCCGTAGGTGTCCGGATCCCCGCCCAGGTGCATCCGCACCAGGTCCCGGGCACCGGTGACGCCCGCCACGCCTTGTCGCGGCCGCCCGCCCACCACCACGCGGGTCTCCTTGCGACCGTCCACGGTGGCCTTGGCGTAGATCACGATGCCGGCCCGCCGGGCAAACTCCACGGCCTGGGCGTTGAGTACCTTGGCCCCTGCCAAGGACAGCTCCTGCATCTCCTCGTAGGAGATCTCGGGCAGGTGTCGCGCCTCGGCCACCACGCGCGGATCGGCGGAGTAGACACCGTCCACGTCCGAATAGATCTCGCACCGCTCGGCCCCCAGGGCCGCCGCCATGGCCACGGCCGTGGTGTCGGTGCCACCGCGCCCCAGGGTCGTGATCTCCCGCCGATAGCTCACCCCCTGGTAGCCCGCGACGATCACCACCCGATCCCGCTCCAGCTCGTCCTGGACCCGATAGGGTCGCACGTCCAGGATGCGCGCGTTGTTGTGGCAGTCGTTGGTGAGGATGCCGCTCTGGGACCCCGTGAACGAGATCGCCTCGTGACCTCGCCGCTCGATGGCCATCGACAGCAGCGCCATGGCGATTCGCTCTCCCGCCGAAAGCAGCATGTCCAGCTCCCGGCGCGGTGGATCGTCGGTGACCTGGTGGGCCAAGTTGATCAGCTCGTCGGTGGTGTCCCCCATGGCCGACACCACCACCACCACCTGGTGCCCCGCCTCCCGGGTCCGGGCCACCAGCTCGGCCACCTTCCCCAGCCGGGACACGTCCGCCACCGAGGTTCCGCCATACTTCTGAACGATGATGCTCATGCACGCTCCAGCCGGGGCAAACCACGCCCGGCACTTGACCAACTTACAGCCGCCCCCATGATAGCCTTCCCGGATCCCGGGTCAATTCCCGCGGGAGCCCACCGAACTCCCCCCTTGCTGGCAGCCGCGCGGGGGGCTATCCTTGGGGTCCCTGTCTTCAATCGAGGTCAGATGAAGATCATCAAGCTCGACGAGCTAGAAAACGACCCGGGACGGTACAGCGAGGTGGCGGAGGTGCTCAAGGACGACGGCGTCGTCATCTTCCCCGGGGAATCCAACTACCGACTGGGCGTGAACGTGCTGTCCCCCCAGGCGGTCGCCAGACTGCACCAGGGCAAGCGGCGGGTGCAGAACAAGCCCGCGCTGGTGTTCATCCACGACAAGAGGGAGCTCGAGGGCCTCGTGGGTGAGATCCCCCCCGTGGCGCTGCAGCTCATGGCGACCTTCTGGCCGGGGATGCTCACGATCCGCTTCGAGCCCGGCAGAGCGCTGCCGGCCAAGGTGCGCAAGGCGCTGACCAAGGCCACCGGGCGCGTCGGGGTGCGCATCCCTCTCAAGGAGGTCTGCGCAAAGGTGGTGCGGAGCTTCGGCGCGCCCATGCTCGTGAGCAGCGCCAACCGATCCAAAAAGTCGGGCGCGCAGTCCCTGGCCCAGGTGCGCAAGAACTTCGGCAACGTGGCCGACCTGCTCATCGACGCGGGAGACCTGCCCCAGATGCAAGCCTCCACGGTGGTGGACGTCTCGGCGACGGGGTGGACGATGATCCGCGAAGGTGCCCTCACCTCCGCCGAGATCAGCGAGAAGATCGGCGTGGCGCCGGGGTAGACCGTCGGCCCGGCGCCGCAGTAGGCGGTCGGTCTGGCGCCACGGCCCCTGGGACCGCATGACCTCCGTCTCGAAGAGGCCGATGAGCGACTCCGCGAGGACGCTGTCGTACGAGTCGCCCACGGTTCACTCACTCCGTCTATTTTTGTCGATTCTGCACTCGCAGCTGGGTGCGGAGGCCCTTGACAACACCTCTGCAGTTCGGCGCGTGTGGTCCGCCGGGATGGAGGCGAAGGTACCTCATGCAAAGCGCGATCGCGGTCCTCCAGCGACCCAGGTTGTGGGCACAGCCCGCGGCGATCCACAGATCCAGGGCAGACAGACGCGGGCGCCGCGCCGCTTTGAGACACCCCTTGTAGTCCTTCCGTCTGTAGTAGGACAGTACCGACTGTCGGCCCTTGACCCGGGGCGGCACGCGGGCCATCGGTGGCTTGATGGAGCCCGTCGACGCCGTGGCCGCTTTTTTCCCGGTCATGCCGATGGCCTTGGTGTCCTTCTTGGGCCTCTCGGTGGACTTGGCGTGGCTGTCGTGGTTTTTGTTGGCGTTGGCGTTGCGCGGCGCGTCCAGGGGCGCGGTGACGTGCGCATCTGCCCGGAGCGCTGCCACGGCGACGTCGGAGATCTTCGCCGCGACTGCGCCGGCATCGAGAGTCGATGACGGGTCCGGCGCGGCGTCGGCCACGGATTTGCCGCTGGCCTGGGCAGCGCCGCCCTTCGATCCCGAAACGCCATCGGAGCGGCCGAACCAATACACCGCCGACAGGGCCACCGCGGCCAAGACGGCGAGCACGAGAAACAGCACCAGCACCAGCGCCAGCGTCAGGGGCCGGCGGCGCCCCGCGGGGGGCTGGCCAACCACGGGCGTGGGTGCGGGGTCCACGGCCACCGGCGGAGCCATGGCAGACAGGCCCAGCGGAGCCACCGGCGCCGGGGACGTGAGCGCGGGGCTCGAGGCCACGGTGGCCGCGGTCTCCACCGCGCTCGGAGCCGGCGCCGGGGACGTGAGCGCGGGGCTCGAGGCCACGGTGGCCGCGGTCTCCACCGCGCTCGGAGCCGGCGCCGGGGACGTGAGCGCGGGGCTCGAGGCCACGGTGGCCGCGGTCTCCACCGCGCTCGGAGCCGGCGCCGGTGGGCTCGAGGCCACGGTGGCCGCGATCTGCGCCTCGACCGGGGCCGACGCAGGGCTGCTGGGTGGCCCCGTGGCTACACCCACGGTCCCGGTGAGACCGACCACGGGATCCAGGGTCCGGCCGGTGGTGTCGGCCCAGGCGGGGCGGTGCTGCAGCACCGCCGTGGCAAAGGCGGCCACGTCGGGGTGGCGCTCCGCCGGATCCTTGGACAGGGCGACGTCTAGCACCAAGTCCAGATGGGCGGGCACAGGCGCCGAGATCAGTCCCGACAGCTTGGGCGGCGGCTCCGTGAGCAGGCTCGCCAGGACCGCGGTGTAGTTGGGGCCCAGGAAGGGAGGCCGTCCGGCGAGCAGCTCGAAGGTCAGGGCCGCCAGGGAGTAGATGTCGCTCCGGGCGTCCACGCCCACGCTGCGCGCCTGCTCCGGGGACATGTACAGCGGCGTGCCCATGACCATGTTGGACTGCGTGATGGTCAAGGCGTCGGTGATGCCGCCCTTGGCCAGACCGAAGTCCAGCAGCACCACCCGCTCGGGCGCCGCCCTGGACCGGGCCAGAAACACGTTGGCCGGCTTGAGATCCCGGTGCAGCACACCGGCCTGGTGCGCGGCCCACAGCGCCGCCGCCACCTCGTTGATGATCTTTTGCGCGCCCTCCCAGCCCATGCGCCCCACCCGCTTGAGGCGCCGGGCCAGGTCCTCCCCTTCCAGGAAATCCATGACGAAGAACGGGCGCCCATCAGGCGTCTCCGAAAAGTCGTGAATGCCCACGATGCCCGGGTGGCCCAAGGCGCCGAGGACCCGGCCCTCCCGCTCGAACCGCTGCACCGCGTCCGCGTCGTCCATCGCCTCGGGGGGCAGCAGCTTCACGGCGCACTTGCGCCCCGTGCGCACGTGCTGCCCCAGGTACACCAGGCCCATGCCGCCCTCGCCGAGCTTGCGCTCGATGCGATACCGGTTGTCCAGCACCGTGCCGATAAGCATGTCCGGCTGCACGCGTTCCTCACGTCTCGCCGTGGATGGCCAAATCCTACCACAGAGCAGCCCGCCGGGGGCGCCTCCCCGCGCGCCATGCCCCCGCACTTCGACGGCCACTCGCTACTGTGTGAAGGCTTCCAGGAACTCGTCCCAGGTTGAGCGCGGGGTCCATACCGCGTCGGGCAAAAGGTAGTCCGAGTCCATGGGTCCCCCTAGCCGCGGCAGGTAGATAGACAGACCATGGGCGTTGTCGTAGTCGGTCCCCCGGGTCCGGTTGTAGAGGATGGATAGGCCCAAGTGGGCGATCAGGGCGTTGGCCGCATCCACCAGCGGTTGGGGGGCGCCGGAAAGGGCGGCCACGTTTTCTGCGAAATGCCACAGATCCCGGTGCCCGCCAAAACGGGTGGTGTCGCCTCGGGCGTCCTGGAACTGCTGGAACATGGAGGGGGTGGCCGCAAGCGCGTCGGCAAAGCCCGTCAGGGCGGTGGCGAGGTTGTCCAGGGTGTCCAGGTCGATCAGCGACATCGTGGCGTTGTACGAGGATTCGTCGGCGTAGGAATCGATCACGTAGTGGGCCAGCTGGGTGGCGGTCAGCGTTGGCGTCGCGGTGAGCGGCAGCAGAAAACCGTCATAGGTCCAACCTTCGGCCGGGATGGTTTCTTCGGAGGCGACGAGGTACCGGGCAAAGGGGCGGGTGGCCTCGGCCACCTCCCACATGCCCATCAGGCAGGCGTCGAAGCCCACCATTTCCAGCCGCTCGCCCCTGGCGGCGGTGATGGCCCGAAGCGCCCGGGCGTAGTCGCCGGTGGTGATCGAAATGGCACCCGGGCTTCCATTTTCATCGCTCGAAAACCCCTTGACCAGCGGGGAGGGAATGTCGGCCTTCCAGCCGTCACCGTGGTCCCAGACAATCAGGAAGTAGTTTCGGGCCGGGTGGTTGGTCACCGCCCAAACGCCGAAGTCCCGCAGGGTTTTCCAGCTGGACATGTCGGCCTCGGTCCAGTCGGCCACTTCGGTGGAACCGCCCTGGTTGACGTACAGGAGGGGCGACCGGCCCTCGTCCTGGGTGAACGAGTCGAAAAGAACCACAATGTCCACGTCGGCGGTGGATCCCGCCAGCTCCATTTCCACGAGGTCCAGGTAGCCGTAGTATTCCAGGTTGTTGTCGGCGTTGAGAAACACCAGGACGGTCCATTCCCCGGCCGACGGATCCGGGATGCAGGTCCCCGGGTTGCTCGTGTCGTCCATGTATCCGACGTTGCATTCGCAGTGGTAGGACCCTGGGAGATCGGCCACGCAGCGGTTCTTGTCGGGATCCGTACAAAGGTTGGGGATGCAGGGATCGGCCACGCAGTCGTTGCCGTGGACCCGTTGGCCGTCCGGGCACACGCATTCGTGGGACTGCCAGTCGAATGCGGGTTCACACTGCGGGGGTCCGGGACAGACCGCTTCATCATCGGCGCACGGGTCGTGCCGGATGGACCAGGTCAGCTCGTAGGCGCCCGGCAGGTCGTAGCTGTCGGCGAACAGGAAGTAGAACCCGGGCTCCAGGATCCGTACCAGCTGGGAAACCCCGGTCACCGCGCTCTCGTCGTTGCAACCGACCTCGCTCAAGGGAAAGTCGCAGTCGGTTCGCATGTGCAACACCCCGTCGAACCCGGTCAAACGGGCCGCCACACGGGCGGGTTCAGTCAGGGTGATCCCGTACACCTGATCCGACCCCAGGCCGCCGCATGAACCCGTGGCTGCGTTGGTCGAAGATACCGTGGTGGAATTGACCACCCCTTCGCCGGGAGCAGCCAGGGCGATGGGATCGGCGCAGGTGTCGCCGGCCGCGTTGTCGTTGAGAATGCAACCGTCGGGGTCGTTGGGATCTGGCACGTAGCCGGGGTCGCAAAGGCACTGATGACCCGAGGGCAAAATGGGGTCGCAGAACGTGCGGGAGGTTCCATCGCACGGATTGGGATCGCACGGATCGTCCACGCAGGTGCCGGCCGCCGGGTCGTAGATCTGTCCCTCCCCGCAATCCACAACCATGGACAGGGTGAACGGTCCCGCGTCGTCGTCGCCGTCCACGAACAGGTAGTAGGTGCCGGGTTGGAGGTCCGCTTCGATACGCGAACCGTGATTGAACCACCGGGAGATGTCGTTGTTGCACTCGATTTCGTCCGACGCGTTGTCGCACACGGCTCTGAGATACAACACCGTGTCAAAGCCGTCGGTCTGGAACAGCACGTGCAACGCAACGCTGACCTCGACGACGTACACCCGGTCATCGCCGTTGGGTTCGTTCACGCACGACCCCTGGTACTGATTGCTGGCGCCGGTGGTGTCGCCGTTGACCACTCCCGTGGCCAGGGGAAGTGGGATGGGGTCGGTGCAGTCCTCACCGGTGTGGACCAGAAGACAGTTGCCGTTTCCGTCGTATTCGTATCCCGGTTCGCAGATACACACCGGTTCGCCGTGTCCGTCGTCGCAGGTGCCGTGATCGGAGCACGTGTACCCGGCGGCTGCGCAGGTCGAGTGGCACACGCCGTCGCCGTCGTTGTCCTGGTACCCGTCGGCACAGGCATCGCAATCCGGCCCTTCGTGGCCCGGGTTGCACACACAAACCGCTTCGCCGCTTCCGTCGTCGCACGCTGCATTGTCGGCGCAGTCGATTTGCGCGATCTCGCAACCCGGGGCGCACACGTCATCGCCGTCGTTGTCCTGGTAGCCGTCGGCGCAGGCATCGCAAAACTGGCCGCCGTAGGCCTCTTCGCAGGTGCACTGCGCCTCTCCCCCAACGGTTTCGCAGGTGCCGCGTCCGTTGCAGGGATCCGGGTCGCAGGCGTCGTTGCCCGACTTGCCCGAACAGCCGGCCCCAAAGACAGCGACCGAGAAAACCACGACGTTCAGGGTGTATTTACGAAAGTGAAGATAACCCATTGTTGCCCTTTCCTCCATTTGGCCAAAGGCTCTCGAACGTATCGGCTTGTGGAGTCACTTCGCGAAGCGCCAGCCGCGCAGGGCTGTGTTGCTCAATCGTTACTTTGGGACAAGGCAGTAGTAACACACCGACACTCTACAGACGACACACCACGTTTGGCGTGAATGGTCGCCACGATGGTGGCCCAGAGCGTGAGCGACACCGCCATCGACAGCGAGACGAGCAGCGGTCCCTGCGTGCGATTCGCCAACGTAGCGGGGGCAGACTCTCGCCTCGACTTTGTTGTGCGGGGGTGGACATGAGGCGGGTCTGCAAGGCCTCGCTGGACTCGCCCGGCCCTTTTCCGTAGGCTCTCGGTGTGGTCGGGCCTTTTCTGCCGCGACCCAGGGAGACATCAGACATGGAACTGGAGACCTGGCACATCATTCTCATCTCCGTCGTCGGGGGCTGGGCGTTTTTTTGGCTGCTGATCAACATCAAGACCTCGCGGGCGGACGGGACCTACCTGAGCAAGGTGCATCCCTACCGCCGGATGTTGTCCTACGTCATGCCGGGGCGAAACGAGTCGGTGGTCTACTTCGACGACTACGTGAAGGCGGACGCCCTGCTCGACTACATCGAGCGGACGCGCGCCGATGCCTTCCACGTGGACATCACCCACTGTCTGGTGGCGGCGGTGGCGCTGGGCGTTCGCCACAATCCGAAGATGAACCAGTTCATCGCGGGACAACGCATCTACCAGCGGGACCACGTCGCCGTGACCTTCTCCATGAAGCGGAAGAAAGGCAACCGGCGAGCCAAGATCTCGGCGGTGAAGCAGCGCATCGACGACGAACACGGCTTCGACGACATCTGCGCGACCATCAACGACAAGATCGGCTACGAGCGCTCGGACGCCAAGACCTACACGGACAAGGAGCTCGGCCTGTTCTTCAAGTTCCCGCGGCCACTGCTGCGCGGCAGCATGAAGCTCGTGCGCTGGCTGGACTACCACAACCTGCTGCCCAAGACCTTCATCGACGCCGACGGCTTCTACACGTCGGTCTTCATCGCCAACCTCGGCTCGGTGGGCATGCGGGCCGGCTACCACCACCTCTACGAGTACGGCACCTGCCCTCTGTTCATGATGGTCGGCCGCATCGAGAAGCGGCCCACGGTGGTGGGCGACGAGATCCAGGCGGTGAACACGCTTCACATCCGGTTCACCTATGACGAGCGCATCGACGACGGCCTCACCGCCCGCTTCGGCATCGACACCGTGCGCGAGGTCCTCGAGGACCCCGACCGCTACCTGGGCACCTGGGGCGCCAACGGTCGGACCGACGGCGACGGCCCCCTGCCGATTCCACCGAGCAGCTACAACGCCACGGCCGACTCCAGGATCTCGCGGTAGACCTCCGCGTCCCCAAACGAGAAGCAGCAGAAGATGACCCGCTCGATGGACGGAGCGTCTGCGATGAAGTCGCGCACGGTGGTCACGGCGATGAGGGTGGCGCGCTCCAGTGGAAACCGGTACACCCCCGTGGAAATGGCCGGGAAGGCAATGGAGCGCAGACCGTGCTCCACCGACAGGTCCAGGCTCCGGCGGTAGCAGGACGCGAGCAGCGCTTCCTCGCCCTTGTCACCGCCGCGCCAGATGGGTCCCACCGTGTGGATGACGTGCCGCGCCGGGAGCCGGAACCCGGGCGTGATCTTCGCGTCGCCCGTGTCACACCCGCCCAGCGGGCGGCAGGCCGCCAGCAACTCGGGGCCAGCGCCGCGATGAATGGCGCCGTCCACGCCGCCCCCGCCCAGCAGCGAGTTGTTCGCGGCGTTCACGATGGCGTCCACGTCCAGGGTCGTGATGTCCCCTTGGGTGATCTCCATGCGCGCCATGGGGGTCATCGCCCTTTCTGGATGGCCTTGTGGGCCGCGGCGCAGCCCCTTCGCACCACCCGGTAGAAGTCCTCGGAGCAGGCCGCCAGTGGGCCCAGGGCCCGGCGGTCGCCCACCCGGGCCAGGACGCGCGCCGCGGCCAGCCGGAGGGCGGGCTCGGGGTGCTCGAGCTCCAGGACCACCTTGCCGATGGCCGCCTTGGTGGCCAGCTTCTCGAGTCCCTCGATCACGGCCAGCCGCTGTCCTACCCGCAGGGGCGAATGGTCCTCGCGAAGCAGGGCCAGCAGCACCTTCTCCGCCCGCGGGTCTGCCAGCGCGGCGAAGGCCTCGATGAGGTACGACTGCCGGCTCTGACGGAATCGCTTGAGCAGCTCGGGGTACGCCTGGGCCACCTTGGACCTCGCCAGGGCCAGCGCCGCTGCGGCGCGAACCTGCACCACCGGATCCCCGAGCAACAGCACCAACCGCTTCGTGTCCGCCCCCCCGATGGTTCCCAGGGCGCGCAACGCGGAGATGCGCACCGTGGCCTCGGCGTCCACGCTGGCCAGGTCCAACGCCGATCGACAGGTCGGGGCCACGCACCGGGCCCGCGCGATGGCATCCATGGCGGCCAGGCGCACCGCCAGAGGCGCCTTGCGGACCAGCCCGGCGAGCCACGGCTGGGCGGCGGGCACGGCCGCCAGCCACCCCAGCTGCCACGCCACCACGCCGGCGTCGATCCTGGGCGGCATGAGCTCCTGCCCGGTGAACTGACGCGGAGGGAACCGGTCCAGCAGCCGCTTGAGCTTCTGCTTGCGGGCCCCCAGAGGCTGGGCCATGCCCGCCCGACCGCCCGGATCTGTCCGCCGCACCGCGATCCCGCCAACCGTGGGCAGCTTCTCCAGCCGCTTCCACTTCCTCTCGTCCAGCCACCGTTCCGACGCGGACAGCAGCGTTGCATAGGTGGACTGCACCCGCGCCAGAACCAGGGCGCGAAGCTGCTTGTCGCCGCGCGTCGCGGCGAGGGCCACCGCCGTCTCGTGGGGCCTCCTGGGCCCGGTCACCTCGGCGCGGACCCAACGCACCACCGTCGGGGTGAGAGGGCCCGCGTGGGTCATGGCGGCGAGCCGGGTGGCCGCGGGGGTCGGCAACGTGGGCGGGCACTGCACCTTGGCCCGGCGCAGGGCGAGGGACCAGCGCACCGCGCGCCGGGAGTCGACGTCGAGCAGGAGGCGACAGACCACCTCGGACCCCGTGGGCTTCACCCCGTCAATCTTGGACAGGAGATAGGACAGCGCCGCCTCACGGAGCTCGTAGTCGCCGCCACCCTCGGTGACCAGGCGCCGCGCCAGACCGGCGGCCTCCACCGCGCGCCCCTCCAACAGTCCCAGGAAGCCGCGACGGGCGAGGTGCCGGCCGTGCTTGGACTTCGCCCAGAGCCGCTCCAGGAAGGCCACCGCACGCGCTCCGCCGATGAGCCCGAGGGCCGCCGCGGCCTCTTCGGAGACCTTGACATAGGCGTCGCCCACGACCTGCTCCAAGTCAGCCACCACGGTCAGGCGCCCGCTGCGTCCGAGCATCTTCGCCGCCTCCAGGCGACGCGCCGGGAGCCGGTTGACCAGCAGGCGCCGGTACCGGAAGACGCGCCGGGCCACGATCCGCCGCATCTGCTCCGGGCGATCCACACCGAGGTCCGCCAGAGAGAAGCGCGCCACGCGCCGCACGCGGCGGTTGGCGTCCTGGGCCGCCGTGAGGAGATGATCCGCCGCGAGGTCCCGCCCCAGCTTCGCCAGGGCACGGACCACCGCCAAGCGTACCCGGGGATCCGGGTCCCGCAGGGCCGCCCCCAGGGGGCTGGCCGCCGTCTTCGCCTTGAGCTTACCCAGCCCGTTCGCCGCCTCCACCCGCACCCGGGGCGCTCGGTCCTCGAGCAGCCCGACGAGCGTGGCCACCGCACCCTTGGGGCGGTCGGCGGCGATCCGGCGCGCGGCCTCCGCCCGCACGGCGGGATCCTTGCTCTTGAGGTCGCGATTGCGCCGATACTCCTTCGAGCAGCCCGGCCCCATCGCGACCAGGCCGACCAGCGCCGTCACCACGGCGCGTCGCCCTGGGCACCTGCAAGGGTGACTCATCGGCCGCCTCCCGCACCCGGCCGTCGGCGCACCAGCCGGGCGAGCTGATCCACGAACTGCTTCGCCGCGCGCCGCCAGCGATCCGCCGCCACGTCGGCGATCTGGCGCACGGCGCGGTACCGCTCCAAGGCGCTACGGAAGTGGGAGACGCTCTCCACATGAAGCTTCGCCCGCAGCTTGGCCGCCTCCCGGGGCAAAAATTCCTCCGGCACCTGCACCCGGCCCAGGGCCTCGGCGTAGTCCTGATGCAGGCTGCCCTGCCGGAAGAAGGCCGCGGCCTTGACGTTGGGCAGACGGGACTTGCGCAGGGGTTCGTAGGCCTTGAGGGCAGCGTTCAGCCGTGCTCGCTTGAGGCTACGCACGGCGTCGACGTTGTGCATGCGAAAAGAGAGTCGAACGCGCACGTACCGCAGCAGGGCCTTCTCCGCCGACTGGAACTGCGTCGCGGCCGCGCCGGGGACCTGGACGAGCGAGGTGAAGCCCGCCGGCGGCCCCCGCGTGAGCGCCGACATCTTGCCCGCCTGAGGGTGAAGCAGGCGGACCATGGTCCGCTCCGCCCTTTGCGCCAGGTCGGGGTGGCGAGCCGCCCGGTTGATGAGCCAGTCCAGCTCGGCCATGGCGCAGCGACGATCTCGCCTCAGGCGGCACAGGTCCGCCAGGCGCAGATGGGCCAGCGCCTGTACCCGGAGGTCGTCGCCCGGAATCCCAGAAAGCCTCTGGGTGAGCTTCCGATACAGCTTCTCCGCCGCCGCCTGATCACCGAGCACCGAGTCCAGATGATGCGCCCGGGCGAAGAGCGACTCGGCCGCCGACCGGGCTCGTCCTGCGGCGGAGAGCCGCCCCGTGGTGCCCGGGGACGTCCCTGCGTCGGTTCGCGTGGCTCCCTCCGGCCGCGAATAGTTGGAGCTTTGGCAGGCGCCGCAAAAGAGAATGACCCAAAGCCAGCGCGCCATGTCACATTCCCTCGTCGGCGAGCTTGTACCCCACACCCCACACCGTCACGATGTGCTTGGGTTGCTCGGGGTCCTCTTCGATGGCCTGACGGATCTTCACCACGTGGTTGTCCACGGTGCGGGTGTTGAGGTGCCGCTCGTACCCCCAGGCCTCCGCCAGAAGCTGCTCCCGGGACACCACCTCACCGCGGTACCGCGCGAGCACCTCCAGCACCAGGAACGCGCGATCCGACAGCGCGAGCTTCTTGCCCTTCCCCGGGCCCTTGCGCCGCGCCTCGTGCCGGCGGAAGTCGATCTCCACGCCCCCGACCACGAGCACCTCGGCCCGCGGCCGACGCTGGGGGTCCATCGGACGCACCCGCCGCAGCACGGCCTGGACCCGCGCCAGGAACTCCATCAGGCTGAAGGGCTTGGTGATGTAGTCGTCGGCGCCGATCTCCAGACCACGCACCCGATCCAGCTCGGCGCTGCGGGCGGTGAGCATGATCACCGCCTGGTCGGGCGACCACTCCTTCATGCGCCGGCACACCTCGAACCCCTCCACGTCCGGCAGCATGATGTCCAGCACCACCAGATCCGGCCGCAGCCGGTGGACCATGTCCACCGCCTCCATGCCGTGATCCGTGGCGTGCACCTCGTAGCCCTTGGCTCGCAAGGTGTCTTCCAGGCCGAGGCGAATGGAGCGGTCGTCCTCCACCACCAGGATCTTCGCGGCGGTCTTTCTCGTCGGCTCGCTCATGGGCTACGCAGGGGCTGCAGACATGACAATGCAGTATAGCAGCCACCGGCAGCGGTCCAAAGAGGGGTTGTCTTGGGCACCGCTTTAGAGTGTAATCGCCACCGGCCCATGGTCCGGAATCACGACAACCCCCCCCCCGGTGGGTACCCCGCGGTCCCTGCGTACCTCGAGTCGGTCACGCTGGTGGTGGGCGGCATCCTGGTCGGGCTCTGTGCGCTGACCACCGTGGGCGTCGTCTTCGCCCACTTCAAGTGGTTTCCCCGGGTGGACTTCACCATGTACCACGCCGCTGCCCGCACGGCGCTGGCCGGGGAGAGCCTGTATCACTTCCACGAGCCGGGGGGCTACCTGCCGGGCAACCTGCCCTACCCCTACCCGCCCCTGCTGGCGAGCCTGATGTCGCCCCTGGGCAGCCTCTCCGTCGGCGTGGCCTACCACCTGTGGGTGATCATCATCGTGGGGAGCCTGGGCCTGTCGGCCTACCTGACGGCTCGGCTCGTGTCCGACCTGGGGGCACGGCGGCCCATCCTCCTGGCCGCGGGGGCGGTGATGCTGAGCCTGGTCCTGCTGGACTCGAACATCTACTGGGGCCAGGTGAACATCCCCGTGACGGCCCTGGTGGCCGGCGCCGTGCTGTGCGGACACCGCGGTCGATCCGGGTGGGCGGGCGTCCTGCTCGGTCTCGCGGCGGCGCTGAAGGTGCTGCCCGTGCTCCTGGTGATCTGGCTGGTGGCGCGGCGGGACTGGAAGGCCATCGGGGCCTTCACAGCGACGATCCTCGTGGGGGTCTTTGCCGTGCCAGCGCTGGTGGCCGGCCCGGCCTGGGCCTGGCGCATGAACCGGGAGTGGCTGGAGCTGTTCCACGCCGCCATGACCCAGGGCAGCCAGGGACTCCAGTCGGGGGGCGGCTACGTCTCCCACCGCAAAAACGGCAGCCTCGTGGCTGTGTTCGACCGCATCTTCGGCGGGGCCAACCGCAAGCCCATGGTGATCAAGCTGCCCCAGGACACCATCAACCTGCTCGCGGGCGGGCTTCGCTGGACCATCATGGTCTTTTCCCTGGTGGCGGCCTGCGTCCCCTGGCGGCGGCGAGCGGCCGACTACGAGCCCTACCTTTGGCCGCTGGTGGCCTCCATGCTCCTGGTCACCGGGTGGCTGTTCAACATCCTGCTGTGGGATCACCACACCATCGGGCTGGTGTTCATCCTGCCCGTGGTGGCCGCCGCCTGCCTCGACAAGCGGCTGCCCCCCAGGTGGCGGCTCCCGTTGTGGATCGGTCTCCTGTCGGCGTCCACGGGCCTGGCCAGCGGGTGGTTCGACGGCTCGCGGAGCTGGGGCATCCAGACCCTGTGCTTCATTGTGCTGTGGCTCGGCATCGCCGTGGCGCTGATCACCGCGCCGCCGCCACCGCCACCGGAGGCGGAACCGCGCCCGCTCCAGCTCGACCTCCCCTTCCCCGCGACGCCAAAGACCGAAGCCGGGGCTACGGCTTCACCCTCTTCGACACCCGCTGCAAGATGATGCGGTACCTGGCATTGCCGGGCATCGTGACCGACACCTCGTTGGCCCTGAGGGAGTAGCCGATCTTCTGGATCTTCTTTCCCAGGGTGATCAACAGGTGCTTGCCCTTGACGCTCCACCGCGCCTTCTTGAGCTTCTTCGACCGGGGTGCGTTCTTCCAGGAGAGGGTTCCGTTGCCGCGCAGGGTCACTGTGATGGCCTTCCCCCCGGGCCAGGGACGCCGGGTGCCGCCGAGCTCCAAGGCCACCATGCGCCAGGTGCCCACGAGGTTCCGAGCGGCCTTGGATAGCCCGACCGCCTTGCCCGCGGTGACCTGGCCCGACCGGGCCTTGCCGGCCCTGGCCATGGGCGCGACGGCCAGGGAAAAAACGACGGCGAGGACGAAAATCAGGCTTTTTACCACGGTGCACCTCCGGTTGTGCCCACCCTGGGATTATACGCGCCCCCCCCCAGAAGGTTCCCCTGGTGACCAGATGATGACATACCACGAGATATGCTAGGATTGAGACATGACCATACAGTGGAATAGAAACCGCCTCATGGATCGCGCCCTGGTGTTGGGGGCCCTGACCGGGCTGGTGCTGATCGGCTGCGACAGCGACAAGGCCGCCCACAACCCGGACGCGGCGACAAATCTGGACGCCGCCACGGATCCGGACGCCGCCACGGATCCGGACGCCGCCACGGATCCGGACGCCGCCGGGCAGCCCGACAGCGCCGTGGACCCCGACGGCGCCCCGTCGGACAGCGGCGCGGACCCGGACGCCGGCGCCGGAGACCTGGTGATCACCTGGTCCGCCGCCACCATGTGGGCCGACTGCATGCCCATGGTGCCCCCGGATCCCTGGAACGGAAGCTTCGACCTGGTGTACGACAACACCGCGGGAACCGCGCCGGCGAGCGCGACCGTGGTCGGGGTCCGCATGGTCTTCCAGGCCGCCGGCAACCCCACGTTGGACATCACCGTGACACCCACCACGGTCGGTCCCGTTCCGGCCGGGACCCACTCCACGATCACCCACACCAAGACCGGCTCCACCAACGACCTACCTGGCGACTGCGGCTACTGCAGCACCACGGTGGTCTACGAGGTCACCCTGGACGTGGGCGGACACCAGGTGCTGGTGACCTCCCCCGCGCAACCGGTCAACTGCGCCTACTGATCCAGGATCACCCCCATCGGCCCCCTCCTCGTACGACTCGCCAGCGTCCAGGGCGGCAATTGGGGCGTCGTCAAAGCCCATGGCCGGGTACATGCTGGGGATGTGCACCTCCATTCGGCGGTGTGGAAGCAGCCCGACATCCTACAGACCCTACGCAGGGACTACGCCGCGGACTTCCTCGCCAAGCCCTTTCAGGTAGAAGACCTGGCGGCCCTCGTCCTGCGCATGTTGGAAAACGCGGCGACCGAGACCGAGACCGAGACGAAGGTGGAGTAGCTACCCAACCCGGCGGCGGACACGACCACCGCCCAGCAGCACCAGACCCACCAGCAGGATCAGCGGAAGACCGGCGTCACCGCTCCGGCCGGCATCGCAGCCGCAGCCCTTGCCGCCGCCGTTGTCCGTGGCGTCCGGCGTACCCTCTGGACCCAGGGGCGAGGCGTCGTCATCGTCGTAGACCGCGTCCCCGTCGTCGTCGTAGTCCCAGTCGTTGGGGATCAGATCGCCGTCCACGTCGTCATCGTCCTGGTTGAGGATCCCGTCGCCGTCCACGTCACCGTCCACCTGGTTGGGGATCCCGTCCTGATCGAGGTCGTCGTCGTAGGGGATCTCCAGGGTGCCCTGGTCCAACGGCGTGTGATAGTTGCCGGTGTTGCGGTTGTCGTGCTTGTAGCTCTCCCACTCGATGCGCCCGCTTGTCGAGCCCGTCGTGGACCACGCGAAGAGCCATCCGTTCCGACTCGAGGCCACGACGTCCAGGTTCCCGTCGCCGTCGATGTCACCCACGGCCGGGGACCCGAGGATCCAGCCCCCCACGAACTTGGGCCAGCCCGCCGGCTCTACGCCGTAGCGATTGAAGGCGTGCACGTACTTCCCCGCCGACGCCTGGATGGCCTCGGGCCACCCGTCGTTGTCCAGGTCCGCCACCGCCGAAGCCATGAAGAACTGCCAGTCGTCCATCCGCCGCGGAAAGTGATAAAGGAACCGCCCGGACCGGATGTCCCAGGCGCCCAGGAGATTGTCGAAGTCGATGCGCGTGCCTCCCGAGGCGAAGGCCGCGGCGAAGAGCAGCCCGCTGGCGCCCTGCAGCACGTTCATGCGGCCGTCGTTGTTGAGGTCGGCGAAGATCGGGTTGGTGAAGGCGAGCTGCAGGGGCATGTCCACCGAGTCAGAGCCCGGACCGTAGGACCGCAGGGGGTCCGCCGGGTTGCCGTTCTCCATGGCCCGGTACACGAATCCGTCCCCGTGGTAGATGGTCGGCGGCCCCACGTTGCCGTTGATGGCGAACTCCAGGGCGCCGTCGCCGTCCAGGTCCGCCAGGGCCGGCGCGGAGTACACCCCAACACCGATCAGCGGCAGGGTCTCGATGGTGAGCACGCCGAGGGGGAAGCCGGGCAAAAAGGGCCCGCCCGGATCGTCGTTGCCCCGGGCCTGGACGGCGTAGACCGACGCCATGGCGAGCTCGGCCTGGTTGGTGCCCACGATGATGTCAAGGGAACCGTCCCCGTTCACGTCCCCCACGCCCGGCGACGAGAGGGACCGCGCGAACTCGGTCTGGCCGTCCACGAAGAGCTTCACGGGGAAGCCCGACACCTCGGTGCCGTCGTGGTGCCACATGTACAGGTGCCCGTCGTAGGCCGCGACGATGATCTCGTAGTCTCCGTCGCCGTCCATGTCCTCGATCACCGGTGAGGCGAAGACGCCGCTGTCGATGTTGCGGTCCCGGGACACGTTGGCGGCCAGGGCGCGGTCCAGGGTCACCGGGAACCCGGGCTCCACCTGTCCAGAAGGGTCGTAGGCGTACACAAAGCCGTCCAGGGTCGCCACCACCACGGAGACCTCCCCGTCGCCGTCCAGGTCATGGATGGCCGGCGTGGCCACGATGGAGGAACGTGCGTCAGGATCCACGGCGCCGCTGACGAAAGCGGCCGACCCCCGGTGGTGCTCCTGGTTCGCCGGGTCCAGGTGCGGCAGGACGTTCGCCTCCACCGGCCAGCCCGACACCTCATTGCCGTCTCCGCGAATGGCGTGGACGAGGCCGTTGGCGTCGCCGATGACGATCTCACGCACCCCATCTCCGTCCACATCCGCTGTCTTGGGGGAGGACTCCCCCGAGGCGTCCATGTAGATGGGGAAGCCCGGAAGAACGTCCGGGTCGCTCACGATGTGGAAGGCTCGCCGCCGCTCGGCGCGGACACCGTCCAGGTCGGGGTTGCTGCTGTTGGCCGTCACCCGGATGCGCAGGGTCACCAGGTGGCGGTTCACCGCGTTGTCCGGCCAGGGCATCGGCGGGTTGTCCACCACCACGTCCGAGACGTCCCAGGTCGTGAGCACCCCGGTGCGGGGCGACGTGATCCCGGTCTCCGTGGCCAGGGTCGTGAAGTCCGCGTCGTCAGGCTCGATGCCCGGGGCCCACTCGATGACGTAGTCCACCGAGTCGTAGATGTCGCGGAAATCGATCTCGCCCCGGATGTCCACCGCCGGCGTCTGATCCGGAAAGACGGGTGTGAACCAGTAGGGCCGCAGGATGTCGACCACCGGCGGGATCCGCCCGGCCTCCACCTGCCGCACGGCGGTGCCCGCGTTGGTGCGGCCGTAGCCGAACCGCTGCTCCCAGCCCACCCGGGTGGGGTACCGCTCGGGATCCGTGGCCGAGGCCGGGTCGTAGATGTCGTCCACGGTGGTGATGAGGATCTGCCGGACCTCGTCGGAACGGAGCCGGCGGGCGCCGAGCTTGTCGGTGGCCAGGGGGCCGCCGTCCGGGAAGGGAATGCCCTCCTCGATGGCCATGGAGATGATGAGCCCAGCGATGCCGGAAGCACGACCCGTGGCCTCCGAGGAGCAGGCCGTACCGGGGACCGACAGGGCCAGCTGCGCGCCGTAGTTGGTGCAGTTGGCGAAGTTGAGATAGGTCTTGGCATCCCGCCAGTTGCTGGAGTCGTGCTGGATGGCGTGGACGTAGATGGTGTGGTTTCCCGTGCCCGGGAAGTTGTCGTGGTAGCTGTCCTCGTCCGCGGCGCTGGTGATGGCCACCACGTCGTTGTGCCAGGCGTAGTCCAGGGCGTCCCTGGCGAGCTTGGCGTTGTTGATGGAGCCCAAGGCCTCCTGGATCACCGCGGCGCCGCTGTCCACGGCGAAGATCGCCCCCAGGGCGAAGTCGTTGCCGTCCACCACGAAGGACTCGCCGACCCGGACCATCATCACCGAGCAATTTGGGCACACGCCGAGGGAGCCGATGTTGTTGTTCCCCTCGCCGGCGGACCACTCGGCCTCGCCCGTGCCGTGGCCGAACTCCGTGTCGTCCGCCGCGTCGTTGTCGTCGCTGTAGAAGTCCCAGCCCGAGATGTCGTCGATGTAGCCGTTGAGGTCGTCGTCGACGCCGTCGGAGAAGATGGCGATCAGATCCTGGGGGTCCAGGAAACCGTTGCCGTTGACGTCCCACCCACCCGGGTGAGCAAGCAACCGCGAGTCGCACGGGTTGTTTGGCTGCTGATGTCCGGTGTCGGTGGTGTAATCCTGGACGTTGAACTTGCCATCGCCGTTGACGTCGAACGTCGTGCCGTCTCCCGAGCACCCCGCGTCGGGGGGCGGAAGCTCTCCGTCGTTCAGGTAATACTGGTTGGCGAGATCCCGCTCTCGCCACTTGATCCCGCAGTCGAGCACCGCGAGCACCACGCTGGGGTGACCGATGGTCTTTTGCCAGGCGCGGTCGGCGTGGAGGCCAGAACCCAGCGCCAACTCGTAGGGGCTGTAGGCCGCCACTCTGTCGTACGCGTCGGGGTGGATCCAGCTCCAGTAGTTCCACCGGCCATCGTAGCTGTCATTGGGCCAGTAGTCCGAATTGCTGAGGTCCAGCGTGTCGTCGTCCGGGGGGGGCCACTCGGCGTGGGCCACGCCGGCAAATCCCAGCACCAACAGCGCGAGGGTCGCGCCCAATGCGGCTACTGTTGTACGTGTACGCATGCGGTATCCTCCAGCATACAATCTAGCCATAACATGCACCGCACTTCAACAGAATGTCATGATGTCCGCAGGGTTACAAAAACAGCGCCGAGATGAGGATTCAGTGAGAATGGGAAAAAAGCGGGACCTGAGGGATTACGGATACTCGGGCAGGCCGATGCCGCCGTCCATCTGGCCGTAGGGCTCGAGGTAGCTGATGGTGAGGGTCACGGCCTCCACGGTGGGATTCGTATGGCCCTCGAGCTCACCCACCAGCTCGTCCAGCCCGTCGGTCAAGTCGTCCTCGGCGGCGGCGACACCGGCGGCGGTGTTGAGCCCGTCATAGGTGAAGTCCTGCAAGACGGCGCGGCACCGCTGCTCGGCGTCGGCCATGTGCTGGGTCAGGGTGTCGAATGTGGTGCCCACGTAAGTCGCCAGCTCCACATAATAGGAGCAGTACCCCCCGTCGGCGAGGTACGAGGAGAGGTCTCCGGTCACGGGGATGCGCAGCAAGAAGTACTGCGGCTCCTCGATGTCCCCCAGGATGGTGATGTCGGCGTCGGGCTCCACGTAGGCGTCGGGTCCCGGCTCGCCGCTGCCCAGCCCGCGGCTGCAGGCCGCCCAGAGCCCGCCCGCCGCCACGGAGGCGCCGGCCACGGCCAGGAACCGTCGTCGGCTGGCCAGGTGCTCCTTCAACGACGGATAGCGGGTCCGAGGCTCTGAGGTCGCTTTCTTGATCGGTCGTGACGCCATGGGGAGATCTCCGTCTCGGTATGCTCACAGTATTGGAACCAGAGTAAAGCAATCCACATGCCAAAAATGGCCTTCGTGATCTCGCCCACTTGGGGCCGGCAGGCTCAGAAATTCGAGGTCCGCAGTGGCAAAAGACGCATACAACACCCGGGATATCGTCACTACCTGGGATATCGTCATTGATTGCGCCACGCGACGCGCTGTATGGTAAATGCAACAAATGTGGAGATAACCATGAGACGCACAGACTATGCATTGGCCGCTGCCCTGGCGCTGGTCCTGACGCACGCCGCCTGCGCCCCCGACACCCTCTCCCCCGGCCCGGTGGATCCCGAGCCCGGCGTGGCCACCGACATCCGCCTCACCATCTACTCCGACGGGTGGGGCAACGAGCTCGACGCCACCGTGATCCCCACCGAGGGCCAGGTGGTCATCGATGTCTACGAGGAGGAGCCCTACACCGACCCGCCGGCCTACTACATCTATGCCCGTGCCGACGGCTACTACACCGAGCTGTACACCTGTGCCCGGGGCGACACCATCGACGTGGACCTCGACGCCGTGCCCGACCGGACCAACACCGTGACCGGCGTCATCTTCGCCACCCAGAGCTTCTTCGCCGACTGGTACTTCGCCAACAAGACCATCAACGTCACCGGCCCCGGCAGCGCGGAGACCACCATCACCACCGACGACCAGGGCCGCTACGGCCTGGGTGACGTCCCCACCGGCACCTACACCTTCAGCTGGACCTATGACGGAGAGCCCTTTTCCTTCCAGGTTACCAACAATTCGGACACCGACTACCGGGACTTCTCCTTTGCCGAGCCCATGCAGATGGCCGCGCCCAACCTCTACCTCTACCCCGAGGCCACCACACGAATTGACGTCACCCTCGGCTTCCCCCAGGGCGGGCACGTCACCGAGTCCGACCCGCCCTACGCGGACGGCTGGACCGTCCAGGTGGATCCCGACGGCCTGATCGACGGCCAGCACGGCTACCTCTTTTACGAGACCACCGTGCCCCAGCAGGCCAGCACCGACGCCGGCTGGCTCCTGGACGGCGCCGACCTCGAAGGAAACCTCCGCACGCTCCTTGCCCGCCTCGGCTTCCGGGGCCTGGAGATCGAAGACTTCATCGACTTCTGGCTCCCCCTCCTCGCCGGCTCCCCCTACTACGCCGTCTATCCCCAGGACGCCGCCGCCCTGGTCACCCTCGACATCTCCCCCGCCCCCACGGCGCTCCGCCGCGTCCT